>OAWL01000019.1_pt1 | contig 133662 bp, 140 predicted proteins | sample 1501391 | NCBI WGS metagenome assembly OAWL01 (sample SAMEA2580211, study PRJEB22360) | human gut metagenome | biome: human gut; feature: human-associated habitat; material: faeces | place: Denmark | collected 2008/2010
GGGATAACCACGGCTGGAAGCTGACGCTGTCGCAGAACATCGCCATCGGCATGGGTCCGGAGTTCCGCCCGATGCTGCGCTTCTATGTGACCGGCGGCCAGGTGAATAACGAACACACCGCGAAAGTAGACAGCACCAGCGACGAGCGGTTGGATTCGCTGAACATCGGCGGTATGTTTGAGGCCTGGTTCTGAGAGAATGTGTTTACGGGAATACCAGACTGGCCTATGCCAGTCTGGTAGTTTTTGGCGCCCAGAACGCTATTTTATTAACTTCTATATTAATAGTTCCTTTTAATAATTCCTTTATTAAAAGGAATGAGTTTATGTCGATTCTGAAAGTTGAATTTATAATATTTAAATAGTTTCCATCTGTGATTGAGTAAATTACATATTGGTTGTCGTGTTGAGATTGCATGAGTTATTGGTTGAAATTATTGCTTGCCAGCGATATTGATCTATGCCAATTAAATGACTCGTTATCTCTGGATCTTCGTATCTGCTGGTTGATATATTACCCTGGTTTCTTTAAACATAACGTTGTGAATAAAACGAAATTTACTCCACAATCATTCCTTAAGGAAAAGGGACCGCTATGGCTGATTCATTCCAGAATGAGGTGCCGAAGGCACGTATTAATTTAAAATTATCCTTACATACCGGGGGGGCGCAGAAGAAGGTTGAACTACCGCTTAAATTGCTCACCGTTGGTGATTTCAGTAATGGAAAAGAGCATCGACCATTGGCCGAGCGCCAGAAAATAGATATCAATAAGAATAATTTTAATAGTGTGCTTTCTGAATTTAACCCAGAGATCAATCTCACCGTTGAGAATACGCTGGCCGGTGATAACTCAGAAGACAATGTTAAACTGCGTTTTTCCGATATAAAAGACTTTGAGCCCGAACAGGTTGCCCGGCAAATCCCTCAACTCCGCGCCATGCTGGCGATGCGTAATTTATTACGCGATCTCAAATCGAACCTGCTAGATAACGCTACTTTCAGAAAAGAGCTTGAGAGAATCCTTAAAGATCCAGCTCTGTCCAGCGAATTACGCGCCGAAATGAGTGCCCTTGCCGGGAAGTAAACGGCGGTCATCTCTTTTAATGGATTAACCGGGAATATGCTGATGTCTGTAAATACTGAAACGAACCCCGCGCAGGGGCAAACCGCCGTAATGAACAAAGAAAGCGTTTACGCTTCTCTGTTTGAAAAAATCAATCTGAGCCCGGCATCAAGCCTTGGCAATATTAATGTCTTTCTGGACGATGCGGCGCTATCAGAGGCCACTGCGGGGGAACGCCTGACCGCGGCGATGCAGGTTTTTATGGACTGCATTCGTCAATCCGGTCAGCAGGTGGAGAAACTCGATAAAACGCTTATTGACCACCACATCGCGGAGCTGGATTTCCGTATCAGCCGTCAACTCGATGCTGTTATGCATCACCCGGAGTTCCAGAAGGTGGAGTCTCTGTGGCGCGGCCTGAAGCAACTGGTAGATAACACCGACTATCGCCAGAACGTGAAAACCGAAATCCTCGATGTGTCCAAAGACGATTTACGTCAGGATTTTGAAGATGCGCCAGAGCTGATACAGAGCGGCCTGTACTGGCATACTTACACCGCCGAATACGACACTCCCGGCGGCGAGCCGATAGGCTCGGTAATTTCAGCGTACGAGTTTGACGCCAGCCCGCAGGACATGGCGCTGTTGCGTAATATTTCGAAAGTCTCCGCTGCGGCGCATATGCCATTTATCGGCGCCGTTGGGCCGAAATTTTTTCTCAAGGATTCAATGGAGGAAGTCGCGGCGATTAAAGATATCGGCAACTATTTCGATCGCGCTGAGTACATTAAATGGAAATCGTTCCGCGATACCGATGACTCGCGCTATATCGGCCTGGTCATGCCGCGGGTATTGGGCCGTCTGCCGTATGGGCCGGACACGGTTCCGGTGCGCAGCTTTAACTACATTGAGCAGGTAAAGGGGCCGGATCATGAAAAGTATCTGTGGACCAGCGCGTCATTCGCCTTCGCCTCGAACATGGTACGCAGCTTTATTCAAAACGGCTGGTGCGTGCAAATCCGCGGCCCGCAGGCGGGCGGCGCGGTGAAAGATCTTCCCATCCACCTCTATGATCTCGGCACTGGAAATCAGGTGAAAATCCCTTCCGAGGTGATGATCCCGGAAACCCGTGAGTTCGAATTCGCCAATCTGGGCTTTATTCCGCTGTCTTATTATAAAAACCGTGACTACGCCTGCTTCTTCTCGGCTAACTCAACCCAGAAACCCGCGCTGTACGACACCGCGGATGCGACAGCCAATAGCCGTATCAACGCCCGCCTGCCGTACATCTTCCTGCTGTCGCGCATCGCCCACTACCTGAAACTGATCCAACGCGAGAACATCGGCACCACCAAAGATCGTCGCCTGCTTGAGCTGGAGCTCAATACCTGGGTTCGTGGCCTGGTTACGGAAATGACCGATCCGGGTGACGAGCTGCAGGCCTCACATCCGCTGCGTGATGCGAAAGTGGTAGTGGAAGATATCGAGGATAATCCAGGCTTCTTCCGCGTCAAGCTGTACGCGGTGCCGCACTTCCAGGTGGAAGGCATGGACGTCAATTTGTCTCTGGTTAGCCAGATGCCGAAGGCGAAAGGGTAACACGCCTGTCACTATCCAGGTCGTCTGGCTCGACAGGCTACAGCCTGTCTGGCGACAGACAACACACCCGCGCCATCTCAGGATGATGGCGTGTCAAAAAATGAAATGGAGTAATTAACATGGCAATACCAGTCTATTTGTGGTTGAAAGACGACGGCGGGGCGGACATTAAAGGTTCCGTGGATGTGAAAGATCGGGAAGGCAGCATCGAAGTGGTGGCGCAGGAGCATAACCTGTACATCCCGACCGACAACAACACCGGAAAGCTAACCGGCACGCGTATCCACACGCCGTTTCTGTTTACCAAGGAAATCGACTCCTCAAGCCCCTATCTCTACAAGGCGGTGACTACCGGCCAGACGCTGAAGTCTGCCGAATTCAAGTGGTACAAAATCAATGATGCTGGTCAGGAAGTGGAATACTTCAACACAAAACTGGAAAACGTGAAAGTGGTGAAGGTCAATCCGCTGATGCACGACATCAAGAACCCAGCCTACGAGAAGCACAGCCATCTTGAGCAGATTGAACTGCGCTACGAAAAAATCACCTGGACCTATAAAGACGGCAACATCATTCATTCCGATTCATGGAATGAACGAACGACAGCCTGACGCCCGAAGCAGGCGGTTCGCCGTCTGCTTTTTTGCTAAGCGCCTGTGACCGCTGGCTTTTAGCAAAAAACAATCAGCCTGCCCGATCTTGCGCGCTTTGGTCTCCTGCATCACGGGAAACGGCGATGGGCGGTAGCGTGTCCGGAATCGACAAAGAGAGAGCCTCATGGAAAACCCAGCCATCCTGTTACGCCGTTTAAACCCTTACTGCGCCCGCGCCCTGGAAGGCGCCGCTTCGCTGTGTCAGGCCCGCGCGCATGCGCAAATCCTTCCCGAACACTGGCTGCTAAAGCTACTGGAGCAGGGCGAGGGAGACCTGACCGTTTTAGCGCGGCGTTATGAGTGGGATATGGACGCTATCTGGCAGGATCTGCTCTCTTTTCTGGAAACGCTTCCGCGTTCGGTACACAGCCGGCCGCAGCTGTCCGGCAGCATCCAGAGCCTGATGCAGGAGGCGTGGCTGCGGGCTTCACTGGCGGGGGAGACCTCTCTACGCAGTGTTCATCTACTGATGGCGTTAGTCAGCAACCCAACGCGGGTGCGCTGTGACAGTCTGTGGCCGCTGTTAACGTTGGGACAAGCGCAGCTTGAACACCTGCGACCATTATTAGATATGCAGTCTGATGAGCGCCCGGAATTACAGCCAGATGAGCCTGGCCACGCTGGCGATGTGGATTTTGTCGGTCGCCCCGTGGAATCGGCCGTGAAGTCCGCTGAGATGAACCCTGCATTACAGAACGCGCTGGATAAATTTACAGCAAGCGCTACGTACGCTAACGCTGACCTATGCCGATCTTAGTTTGATTTATGAGGTGGAAGCGCATCTGAAAGCGCTGGATGCTGCGCTACAGCGTCTGGAATTAAAGCATGCCAGTCAGTTTGATGCGTTGCTCAATTTAATGCATAACGCGGCGGTACGGCTGGAGAATAGCGATGGTGTAACTAGCGTTGATACCCTACCGCACGTAGTCGCGATGGAGAATGCTTCCACCCATTTGGATGAGCGGGTTGAGCGAACGAAGTGGGTTTATATTGCGCCGCCGGAAACGCTACCACACGAGCAAGCCGGCAATGAGCGTCAGAATTCTGAAAAACGATGGCGACCTTTTGTGGCCGGTATGCTGACGATGCTGGCGCTGGCCGCTGCGGCGGGATGGGGGTGGCAGGCGATGGCTAAACCAGAGCCGGAACAGCGGCAATTCGCTCTCAGTCTGGCGCCATTGCCGACGGTACTTTCGCCAGATCAGTTACGCTCCTTTTCTCAGCACGCACCGCCGGCAGACGGTGGGATAAAGCAGACCCGGCAGCAGCTGTCAGATCTGGCCCAACTCAAGCCGAATTGGGCCATCGACTATAGCGAGCAACTGGTACAACAGGCACAAGTGCTATGGCCGGAGCAGGCGAAAACATTGTCCTCGCAGTGGCGGCAGCAGATCATAGCCGCCGCGCTGCCGGCGGAAAATCTCACCGGGTGGTATCAGGGAATGCAGCAACTGCAGCAATTAACTCAGCGTCTGGATGCCCTTGATGAACAGAAGGGCAAATACATGACGGTTAGTGAACTGAAATCCGCGGTGTTCGCCATTACTCAGTCTTTTAATCGAACCGTCCCGGCTGAAGAACAGTTACGCCAACTGTCAGCGATGACAGAAGGACAAATCAGCCGCGCCGCGCAGCAACAACAGGCGGAACAACACCTGCAGCAGCTGATAGTCTCTTATGCGCTACTGAAAAGTAAAATGGCGGAATAGCTTCGCGCAAGGCGTAAGGGCTGGGGCATATCGTAGCGTAGCGACTCCAGCCCCGGAAAAGGCGTTTACCGCTGCAGCACCTCGGCAAATTTAGCAAGCCATTGCGGATGGGCGGGCCAGGCGGGGGCGGTGACCAGATTGCCGTCAACGTGCGCCTGGTCGATGCCAATATCCGCATAATGCCCGCCGCTGAGTCGCACTTCGGGAGCGCAAGCCGGGTAAGCGCTACAGGTACGGCCTTTAAGAATACCCGCGGCGGCCAGAAGCTGCGGGCCATGGCAAACGGCAGCAATCGGTTTATGCGCGGCGTCGAAAGCCTGGACCAGTTTAATCACCTGCTCATTCAGGCGCAGATATTCTGGCGCGCGGCCGCCGGGGATCAGCAGGGCGTCGTAGTCCTGTTCTCTGGCGCTGGCAAAATCGGCGTTCAGTACGAAGCGGTGACCGGGTTTTTCGCTGTAGGTCTGAGCACCGTCAAAATCATGAATCGCCGTCATAATATAGTCGCCTTTGCTCTTATCCGGACAGACGGCATCAACCTGATGGCCGATCATCTGTAATGCCTGAAACGGTACCATGGTCTCGTAATCTTCAGCGTAATCACCCACCAGCATTAAAATTTTCTTGCCCATATTCTTGTTCCTCCCACGATAAAGATGAATAAGATATAGACTGCCACAAGAGAGAAAGCGAACCGTGAGGGCGCTCAAAAATGGTTATTGATGACATTTGGCTGCCGGGATTTAACCCGAGGGGAATGCGTTGCCGCAGCTAACGGCCACGGCAACAAAAAGCGGTCAGAGTTAATCCACGTTAGTGAAGTAGTCGCGAGCAACCGCTTCTACACGCTTCGCTTCCAGGCCGGTCTTTTCGCTGATCCCGGCGATAAACGGCTTGAACTGCTCGGTCATCACGTGGCCGCCGTCCCAGTGGGCGACGTAGTAACGGCACTGATAGCGATAAAAGTGGAGGGTCTTTTCTCCTAACGTGTAATACATGACATTCTCCTGTCCAGTGTGTCGGGCTGCGTCCGCAGAAGCTAAGGGCGTACCACAATAATCAGGTATTTGATTATATCCTGCTCCCAAATGTGGCAAATTTCCAGCAGCCAATTGGCGATCGAGAGAGATTTTCCTTGGGAGGGTTTTCAGCAGAAGAGAATATGTAGCGGCTGAAGAATACGACAGCCGCCAGGGAGAGCTTACTGAAGCCCGGCCAGTTCGTTGGCGGTTAACGCCAGCTTCTGCACGCTGCCGCTTTCTGACGAGGCAACGGCAGCTTCCAGCACCGCCATCACTGCCAGCGCCTGTAGCGGAGGCACCGGGTTGGCGATTTTGCCCAGCAGGGCATCGCGAACCTGAATATAGTACTGGCGCTGATCGCCTTTCGGCGTGGCGAGCGTGTGCGCCTGCAGGCTGGCGTCGAACAACGTCATGCTGTCGTCATCCTGGCCCCAGCTTTCACTCCCTGGGATGACGCCTGCCAGCAGCTGGCTCTCCTGCTGGTCTGCTTTCAGTTTCACGACGCTGCCGCTATCTCCGTGGACCGTGAAACGCGAGACGCCGCCGGCCACCAGCATGCTACAGTGCAAAATCACTTTGTGCTGTGGATAGTTCAGTACCACATGTGCCCAGTCGTTAATCTCTGCGCCCTGGCGCAGGGTGGCAATATTACCCTGTACAGTTTGCGGCAGGCCGAAAAGTTGCAGCGTCTGGTCGATCAGGTGCGGGCCAATATCAAACCACAGGCCACTACCCGGTACGTTCTGTTCGCGCCAGCGGACGCGAACCTGCGGGCGGAAGCGGTCGATATGCGACTCGAAATGCTTAACCTTGCCGATCAGCCCCTGCTCGATGGCCTGCTTAATGCCGAGATAATCGCTATCCCAACGGCGGTTATGGAAGACAGAAAGCAACCGTTGCTTTTCTTCCGCCAGCGCGATCAGCTCGCGCGCTTCCTGCATATCGAGAGTAAAAGGTTTATCTACCACTACGTGCTTACCGGCATTGAGCGCCAGGCGAGCCAGCGGGGCGTGGGTGGCGTTTGGCGAAGCGAGTACCACCAGATCGACGTCCGGATGCTGAATGGCCTCTTCCGGCGAAGCGATGACCGCGACATCCGGCAGATCCTGCTTCACTTTAGCTTCGTCGCGGGAGGCGACGATGGCAAGCTTTAACCCTTCGACCGAATTAATGAGCGGCGCGTGAAACGTTTTGCCGACAAATCCGTAGCCGATCAGCGCAATATTAATGTGCTTACCTGCGCCGTTGATAACTTTATGCATGACTTTCTCCACGTTATTCAGCGTCAGCAATGCTGACCTGCATTGAATTGTCTTCGCCAAGCGCGTGCCACGGCTTGTCGAGGAATAGACGATCGATGTGTTTCAGTTCGGCGACCAGGTAAGGCTCGCAGCGATTAAGTTTCAGATGATCAGCCACCAGCCAGTGCTCGACGCTGGCAGCCAGCATGGCGCGTTTCACTTCAGCATCCGCTTCCTGGCTGGCGCTAAGCCCTTGCCGCGCATGGATCGCGCAGGCGCCGAGAATGGCGATATCCGCGCGGTAACGAGAAAGCAGCGCCAGCGTGGCGCTACCGGCAAACAGCCGCTGCCGCATATCCCATTTCCCGCCAAGTAAAACCAACTCGATATCGGGCCGTTCGCTAAATAGTTGGGCAATATCCAGCGAAGGGGTGATGACCGTCAGCGGTCCTTTTAGATGCGCGGCGACGGCGAGTACCGTGCTGCCGGCGTCTAAAAATAGCGTTGCACCCGGTGGGACTTCACGCGCGACCAGCGCGCCAAGGCGTTGCTTAGTCTCGGGCAGCAGCGCATTGCGCCCCTGGCGATTCATGGCCGGAAGATCGAGGGCGATAGCGCCGCCATGGTTTTTCTGCACCAGTCCGCGTTTTTCCAGGTCACTTAGATCGCGGCGAACGGTATCGGGCGAGACCTGCAATCGTTCAACCAGTTCGCTGATGCTAATTTGACCGTTTTCGCTCAGTAGTTCGAGCAAAAACTGTTGTCGGGCGGTTTTATGCATAATTGCTGTTCCTGCAAAATACTGCAACAACCTGCATAATACAGCATGATGTGAGAATGTGAATCGCAAAAAACAGCAAAAAATGCGTTGCCAGTTAAAAGGGGAGATGGAGCATCGCTTTTTGGGAAGGGGGACCGGCTCAGCGCAGCCTGTAGAGCGTTAAACCGGTCTATTCAAGGTAATCCGCTCAGCGCATTACCCAGTGCTGATTACCGACTTGTTCGTAGCGACGGGTCGGCGGCTGCCAGTCTTTATCGCGAAACGGCGACGGCAGTTCATCGTTATTGGCTTCACGCAACAGATGGCGACGAGACGGATCGGTCTTTGGGATCGCCGCAATCAGCTTTTGCGTATACGGGTGCTGCGGATTGGCGAAAATGGCCTGCCGCGGGCCAATTTCGACGATTTCACCGAGATACATCACCGCCACCCGGTGGCTGATCCGTTCAATCACCGCCATATCATGCGAGATGAACAGAAAGGCGATTTTCATCGTTCGTTGCAGTTCGATAATCAGGTTGACCACCTGCGCCTTGACCGACACATCCAGCGCCGACACCGACTCGTCGGCGATAATCACCTTGGGATTCATCGCCAGCGCGCGGGCAATGCAGATGCGCTGGCGCTGACCACCGGAAAATTCATGCGGATAGCGGTTAAGTACCGCGACGTTGAGCCCCACTTTCTCAATTAATTCATGGGCGCGCGCCAGCGCCTGCTGGCGGGTGGCAAGGCCATTTTCCAGCAGCGGTTCAATCAGCGTTTCCTGGATTTTCAGCCGCGGATTCAGACTGGCGAACGGATCCTGAAATATCATCTGGATATCCTGACGCATCCGCTTTTGCTGCTGGCGCCCGGCTTGCAGGACGTCATAACCATGGAGACGAACATGACCGGATTGTGCCTGGACCAGGCGGATAAGACTGCGACCGGTGGTCGATTTACCGCAGCCTGATTCGCCCACCAGCGATAGCGTTTCGCCGGGCCATAAATCAAAGCTGACGTTTTCTACGGCGTGTATATGCCCGGCTAACTGATTAAAAAAGCCTTTTTTGACGGGAAAACGGGTGACCAGGTTTTTGACCGACAGCACAGGTTCGTTGCTGGTCAGACTGAGATCCGCTTCTGGCGGATAACGATGAATTTCTCCGGTTTGCAGGTTCACCGATGGAAATTTACAGGGGGTCGAGCTTACATCCATTTCACCTGCCGCAGGTACCGAGGCCAGCAGCGCGCGGGTATAGGGCTGTTGAGGTGCGGCGAATAGCGTCGGCGTGCGCTCGCATTCGATGGCGTCGCCGCGGAACATCACCAGCGTATCGTCGGCGGTTTCCGCGACCACGCCCATATCATGAGTAATAAACAGCACTGCGGTATTGTTTTCTGCCTGCAGAGTTTTAATCAGATCGAGGATTTGCCCCTGGATAGTGACGTCCAGCGCGGTAGTAGGTTCATCGGCGATCAGCAGTTTAGGCTTCAGGGCCAGCGCCATCGCGATCATCGCGCGCTGGCGCATACCGCCGGAAAACTGATGCGGATATTCATCGAAACGCTGTGCGGCATGCGGAATGCGGACTTTTTCCAGCAGGGCGATGGCCTCCTGCTTCGCCTGGCGCGCCGATAACCTCTGATGGCGGATAAAAACTTCCGCTATCTGATTGCCGATGGTAAATGCCGGATTAAGACTGGTCATCGGCTCCTGAAAAATCATCGCTACCTCGGCGCCGCGTACACGACGCATCTCCTCTTCAGGAAGCTCGAGCAGGGATTGGCCGCCGAGCAACACCTGTCCCTCGGTACGGCTATGGCGGGCAGAAAGCAGGCGCATGATGGCCATCGCCGTCACGCTTTTGCCTGAGCCCGATTCGCCGACAATCGCCAGCGTCTTACCTGGATAAAGGCTAAAACTGATATTACGCACCACTTTCTGCCAGCTATCGCCGTGGCGGAATGAGATGCTCAGATTGTTGACGGCCAGTACTGGCGCAGGCGTTTCCCGGTTCATGACTCAGGACTCCCTGGCAAAGGGCGCGCGGGCGGAAACCCGCACCTGTGGGGTGAATTCGAGGTCACGCGTAAACGGCCAGGTCGGGGTCAGCATTCGCCGGCGGGCCACCCGTTCAATATCCTGATCGACGACCCCTTCCGAGAGCGCCATCAGGTTCGGATTGGCCAGCGGCGCCAGTTCCGGCGATAAATAGCCGGATTTTACCACCAGAATTTTCACCTGCCGCGGGTCTAACCCCAGCGCGCTAAAGTCAGCAATGTCATGATACGGACGACGACGGTCAGCCACCACCACGGTAATACCGCCGGTCTGCAAAATCGCCTGATTGGCCGGGCGCTGCGGGCCTGCCGCCAGCAAACCTGTCACGGTAAAACGCGCGCTCGCGCTGACGCCCGCCGGATCGAGGTTAGCGCCGAGTGTTAGCTGTAGTTCAGCGCCAATACCGGCTTCAAAGGCCGCACGCGTTGCCGGCGCGTCGGTAATGCCGGCAACCAGAGTATTTTGCGCCTGTTGGCGTAGCAGTTCGGCGAGCACATCGCCGCGATCGCCGACGCCGCCGCCGGTTGGATTATCGCCAGAATCCGCCAGGATCACCGGGCCCGTGGCGCTGGCGATAGCCTGAGTGACGCATTCGGCTACGCTGCCCGTCCTGCAGCCGAAAACAAAATCTTCCCGCGCGTCCCAATATGCCTGAGCCAGTTTTGCGGCCTGTTGCTCCAGTACCGCGCGATCGGTGCCGGTAAAAATGGCCGCGGCGGTGGCGCGCGGTTCATCGGCCCATACGTAGCCGACCATTAATGAGCTATCGAGTACGCCGTCTATCTGGTCGCTGTGCGGCAGCATGGCGTACAGGCTTTTTGCCGGTTCATCATCCGTACTGGTTCGTTCGCCAGGCAGTAATACCGGGATGGGCGCCCACACGACGCCCGGGCGCACGCCGCTTTGCAGACTATTCACCAGCATACTGACCGAACGGCGCATGGTCTCTTCGATATCGATATGCGGCGCGGTGCGATAGGTTGAGTAGATGTCGATGGCGTCGATGATGCGCTGGGTCACGTTACCGTGTAGATCGTAGCTGACGGCAATCGGGCAGTCATCGCCAACGCAGGCGCGGGCGGCGGCGACCCAGTCTCCTTCGGCATCTTCCATACCTTCAACGAACATTGCGCCGTGCATCGCCAGGTACAGGCCGTCGATCGGCAGTTGCGCCTGTAGACGGCTTAAGAATTCAGCTTTGAACTGTTCATAGGTCTCTCGCGCCACCGGGCCGCCGGGAATCGCCCTGGTGTGCAGCGTCGGCAGAAACGTCGCCGGATAATCACGTAAAAACTGAAAGTGGGGCGCCTCCAGCAGGGCATCGCCCTTGACGGTGCGAAACTCCGCTTCATGAGTCAGTACTGGGTTAAACGTGCTGCATTCAATATGTATTCCGCCAACGGCAATGCGCATAGGGACCTCGAAATTAGGCTGGGAAAAGAACGTGAGTCAGCGCGACGCTCGCCGCGGCGAGCGCCCAACTGTCCTGCGTCAGCGGGCGATAGATAAGCGGTGTGTTTCCCGCCATCCCCGGCAGCAGGTTGGTTTCTATAGCTTGTTGCATCACGGTATTCAGTAAACCGTTAAAGCTTTCCGGCTGATGGGCAATCATGATCGCCGCCGGATCGTGGGTCTGGATCTGATGTGAAATAGCCAACCCTAAGGCGTCACCGGCCCGATGCAAGATCTGGATGGCGGCAGTGTGGCCCTTGCGCGCCATGGCCTCCAGTTCATCCAGTTGGTCGGTGTTGATACCGGCCATGCGCGCCTGTTCAAAGATAGCGGTGAGAGATGCAATGGTGTCGAGACAGCCGCGCTTCCCGCAGCGACAAGGCGTGCCTGCAGGCACAATGGTGCAATGGGCTATTTCGCCTGCGCCGCCGTGGGCGCCGCGCCAGATTCGGTCATAGATGACCGCCGCGCTGCCGATGCCGCTGCCGTGGGAAATCACCACTGCGCTCTCCAGCTTGCGCAGATGACCAAACGTTTTCTCCCAGTTCGCCAGTGCCCGGGTGTCGTTTTCAATAAATACCGGGATCCCGCCGGTCGCGTGGCTTAACAATTCAGCTAGCGGCACCTGATGCCAGCCCAGCAGCGCCGACTGTACGCAGACCGCTTTCGCGGCGTCCACAAAGGCAGACAGGGCAAAACCGATGCCGACCAGCCGTTGGCGCTCGATGAGCGTATCGTTTAATAAACTGCGGATTTCACCCGCCAGTTGCTGGATTACGTCGGGGATTTCAAGCTGTGGCGTGAGCAGGCGCTCGGCGATTTTCTCGCCGCTGGCATTCATCAGCACCAACACAAGCTGATTATCAATCAGTGAGATGCCGATGGCGTAAGCAGCGTCCGGCGCCAGTGACAGGGTGACGGAGGGGCGTCCCTGACCTCCGGAAGCGGCCATATCGCTCTCCTGTAGCAGACCATCAGCCAGCATCTCTTTTACCAGCGCACCAATGGCCGCTTTACTCATACCCGTCAGACGGGCGAGGTCAGCGCGGCTGGCGCCTTCCTCGCTACAGACCAAATGAATCAATTGTTGGTGGAGTTTGTTCAGCATAGTTACTCAGCCATAACGCTTTTTTCTGAACATAATCGCGGGCTGGCGCTTTAGCAACCACTTTATTTTCAAAAATAACTAAACCATCACATATAAGTTAAATTTATTACCTAATTAAGCGTTATTCATGGCTAATATCACATTTATGGGACTCTGTTTTAGGTAAAAAGAAAACCTAATCGCAACATAAAAGCCACAACTGGCGACATAACAGACAGGTAGGGGTTAACGGATGAAGGCAATTATGAATAAATATCGACTTGCCATTCTGGCAGGCTTACTGGCGGCTGGTGGGGCGACGGCGCTGCAGGCGGCGACGCTGAACGTGATGCAAAACGAACCTCCGCGTAGCATGGACCCGGGCGATCAAACCGCGACCTTTACCGATACTGTATTAAAACCAATGTACGAAGGACTGGTAGATTTATCGCCGGATTTCAAGATAGCGCCCGCGCTGGCCACTGCCTGGAAGGTGAGCGATGACGGTAAAGTCTGGACGTTTACCCTGCGTAAAAACGTCACTTTCCATGACGGCTCGCCGTTCAATGCCGATGCGGTGGTCGCCAATATCGAACGACATATCGACCCGAAAGGCGGTCTGGCCGCGAGTTCGCGGATGCGCAACGTTATCGCTTCCGTGAAGAAGCTCGATGATAACAACGTCGAGATTACGCTGAAAAAGGTCTATCCCTCTTTCCTCAATCTGTTGACCGGCGGCTCGGCGAAGATGGTGAGCCCGGCGGCGGCGAAAGCCGGCACCATTGGCCGTAAAGCGGACGGTACCGGCCCGTACATGCTGCAGGAGTATAAAACCGGTGAATACGTGCTGGAGAAGAAAAACCCGAAATACTGGGGCGAGAATCACGGCCCGGATGAGATTAAGTGGACCTGGAGCGCGGAGCCGTCGGTGATGAACATGGCGCTGCTTTCCGGCCAGGTCGATGTGATTAACCCGGTACCGCCACAGTTTGGTCGGCAGTTGAAAAGCAACCCGCAGGTGAAACTGGAGCAGGGGCAGGGAGCGTCGGTATTCTGGGTAGCGCTCAATGTTGAGCAAAAACCGCTGAACGATGTCCGCGTGCGTCAGGCTCTGAACCTGGCGACTGACAAAGAAGCGCTGCTGAAGGCGGTGATGTTTGGCTTTGCTTCTGCCGCCAACTCGCCGCTGGCGCCGGTGAACGAAGGATATGATAAAACCCTCAACGACTATCCGTGGGATCTCGATAAAGCGAAAGCGCTATTAAAAGAGGCCGGTTACCCGCAGGGCTTTGAGATGAACATCGCCGTGCAGGGACCGGATGCGCGTACCGCGCAAATCCTGCAGGCGATGTGGGGCAAAGTCGGCGTGAAGCTCAATATCCAGCAGATGGAGAGCGGCGTCTGGAGCAAAGCGGCGTTTGCCCCGGCGGCGGAAAAGTTGGCCAACCGTACCGATGCGGTGCTGGCCTCCTGGTCCTCCGGCCTTAATGGGTCTGATTTGCAACTGCGCCCGCTGTACTACTCACAGAGCGCCGCGCCGGCCGGGGCTAACCTTGGCTTCTACCGCAACCCACAGGTAGATGAGCTGTTAGATAAGGCCGCTACCACCATGGATGACAACGCGCGTATCGCTGAATATGTGGCGGCGCAAAAGGCCATTATGCACGACGCACCGCATGTGATGCTCTACTTCCAGGACGATCTGTACGCCACCCGCGCCACCATTAAAGGCGTGCGGATGGAGCCGGGCGGCGAAATTATCGTTACCGAAGCGCAAAAGCCATAACGTCGAGGTCAGGGTGGAGTTGTTATGAAAGCTTATGTGATTAAAAAACTGCTTTCTTTGCCGCTGATCCTACTGGGGGCATCGCTGATTGTCTTTCTGGCGATCAGAATGCTCCCCGGTGACCCGGCCCGCCTGATGGCCGGGCCGCAGGCCACCCAGGATGATGTCAGCCGTATGCATACGCGCCTCGGTCTGGACGATCCGCTGGCGGTGCAGTATGGCCATTTCGTTAGCGGAATGCTGAAGGGGGATTTTGGCACTTCGCTGAAGTCCGGTCAGCCGGTCTCCGCCGAAATGAGCGAACGGGTTCCTTATACTTTAGGCCTGGCGCTGCTGGCGTGGATGATGGCGGTGATCCTCGGTATTCCCATGGGGATGTGTGCGGCGATTTACCGCAATCATGTTGCCGACCATGTGCTGATGCTGGTGGCGATTGCCGGCGCGTCGATAGCCAATTTCTGGCTGGCGCTGATCGCCATGGATACCTTTTCGGTGAAGCTGGGCTGGCTACCGCTACTGGGCGCCGAAGGCTGGAAAAGCTATATCCTGCCGTCGGTTTGCCTGGGGATTTTCCCGATGGCGGTGATGTCGCGGATGACCCGCTCCAGTATGGTTGATGTGTTAGGCGAGGATTACATCCGCACCGCGAGGGCCAAAGGGCTGGCGCCGTTTCAGGTCTATTTCAAGCATGCGCTGCGCAATGCGCTGATCCCCATCGTGACGATTATCGCACTGAACTTCGGCAGCCTGATCGGCGGCGCGGTGGTGACCGAGTCGGTGTTTAACTGGCCGGGGATAGGCCGCTATCTGGTGGATTCGGTACGCTATCGCGATTATCCCGTCATTCAGGGAGTGACGATGATTACGGTGGCAAGCGTGGTGGTGATGAACCTGGTTGGCGAGATGATTATCGCCAGAATCAACCCGAAAATAAGGTTTGACTGATATGTCGGAAATTTCACTCGCCAAATCGCGCAGCGGTGTGCTCAGCGGCCTGCGCTGGGGGATGGAGCATCCCTCGCTGACCCTCGGCGGCATCATCGTCGCCTTAATCGTGGTATGTGCCCTCTTCGCGCCGTGGTTAAGCCACTACGATCCCTATGCGCAGGACCTGCTGAATATTCTCTCCGCACCGTCGGCCGACCACTGGCTGGGCACCGATGACTATGGCCGCGATATCTTTTCCCGCACCATTTACGGCGCCAGGATCTCGCTGATTGAAGTGGTGGTCAGCGTGGCGCTGTCGCTACTGATGGGGCTACCTCTGGGCATTATCGCCGCCCTGTGCGGTAAAAGTGTCGACCACCTGATTATGTGGGTGATGGATGTCATTTTCGCTTTTCCCGGTATCGTGCTGGCCATCCTGCTGGTCAGCGTCCTCGGCGCAGGGTTGATGAATATGCTGCTGGCGATCGCTATCTTCTCGGTGCCGGTTTACGCGCGCCTCAGCCGTAACCTGACGTTGGGCATCAAGAATATGGAGTACATGGAAGCGGCACGGGCACTGGGAATTGGCTATCGCCGGCAGATAATCCACTACATCCTGCGAAATACCCTGGGGCCGATTACCGTGCAGGCGACATTGACCGGCGGCTCGGTGATCCTCGCCGCGGCTTCGCTCTCCTTCCTCGGCATGGGCGTGCAACCGCCGATGCCGGAGTGGGGGACAATGATGAGCGATGGGCGTAACTTCCTGGGTATCAGCCTGGGGATTTCGCTATGGCCGGGGCTGGCTATTGTCTTTTCGGTATTAGGCTTCAACCTGCTGGGCGATGGCCTGCGTGATTTAATGGATTCGCGCCTATGAGTAACAGCGTGCTTTGTCTGGATATTGGCGGCTCCTTTATTAAAAGCGCGGTTTCTCCGGCGCTGGGGCAACTTGTTATGCCGCGCCAGCGGGCGATGCCGCTAAGCTCCTGGCCCGCCTTCGTTTACGCCGTGGAGGAGATTATCGCGCAATATGGCGATGCGATTAGCGAACAGAGTCCACTGGCGCTCTCCTGCGCCGGCGTGGTAGATGTTGCCAACGATCGTATTCTGTCGAGCAACATTCCGCCGTTTGCCGATATTGATATTACCCAATCGCTGCAGACTGAGCTCGGGCGCCAGGTGGCGATGGCTAACGATGCTGACTGTTTTACCTTAGCCGAGGCGCGTTTCGGCGCGGCAAAAGATCTGCCGGTGGTGTTGGGCGTGATCCTCGGCAGCGGGATCGGCGGGGGGATTGCCATCAATGGTAACATCCTCTACGGCAATCAGGGGATCGGCGCCGAGTGGGGGCACGGACCCATTACGCGCACTCATCTGCGGGGAATTGAGTTGCCGCGGCTGGCCTGCGGCTGCGGACAGCAGGGATGCCTCGATACGCTCGGCGGTGCAAAAGGGATGCAGCGGCTGCATCAACTGCTCAGCGGTCAGGCGTTAAGCAGTGTCGAGATCGTGAAGCAGGGTATGGCCGGAGAAGAGACAGCGGCGTTGACCCTTGAAGTATGGCTTGAACTGATGAGCGAACCGTTGGCTCATGCGGTAAATATCCTCGGGCCGCATAAAATCGTCGCAGGCGGCGGGCTGGCGAGCGAAACGACGCTGCTGGCGCGCCTTGATACAGCATTGCGGGCAAAGATTCTGCTGAAGAGCGCTGAGCCACTACTGGTCGCCGGGCAATTTAGTCGCGAAGGGGGATTACTGGGGGCATCGGTGCTGGGCTGGGAAAAATTTTAGCCAGAAATGTGGCGAATTTGACGGAAGCTTCTAGGATTAGAGCCTATCCCAGTAGGCGTAATTGGCACAGCCAGTTTGAACACGGACAGCGCGCAGAAACCGGAGCGTACACGTAGTACGTGAGGATTTCGAGCACTGCCCTGGTTCAAAATGGCAAGTAAAATAGCCCTAATGGGATAGGCTCTTAGTCTGCTTATAAAAATGGAGTAATAACCATGTGCACTAATTTACACGATAACGCCCGCCGCTATGCGGAAGAGAAAAAATGAACGCTTGCTACTAATCCTGTCCTGTGCCCGCCCAGACGACGGCAAAGGTTAATACAGTGGATTAGCCGACGACTGATACGAACGAATAAGAACCCGCCAATGGCGGGTTCTCCCTTTCTGGCGGCCTGAACAACTTTTGTGCTGTAGTGCCATTAGCGTCATTAAAAACGGTGCGCTGTCTACTTGTTAGGCGATTGCGACGATTGCGGGAGGCGAAATGCAGCCGAATAGCGTACCTTATGGATTATTCACGCTTTTTACAGACATGCATTAATGGAGGTTCAGTGGACGCGATTAAGGGCTCGGAGCTGAAAGTGCCGGACGCCATCTTTGCATGGGTGCTCGACGGGCAGGGCGGCGTAAAGCCGCTGGCTGATGACGATATTATCGATAAGAGCAGTCCCTGCTGGCTACATCTCAATTATACCCATACCGACAGCGCCGACTGGTTAGCCGCCACGCCGTTGTTACCGAATAATGTTCGCGACGCGCTGGCCGGTGAAAGCACGCGCCCGCGGGTGACGCGTATCGGCGATGGCGCGCTGATTACCTTGCGTTGTATCAACGGCAGCACCGATGAACGCCCCGATCAACTGGTGGCGATGCGACTGTATATGGACGAGCGGCTAATCGTTTCCACCCGTCAGCGTAAGGTGCTGGCGCTGGATGATGTGCTGGGGGATCTGCAGGAAGGCAACGGGCCGACGGATTGCGGCAGCTGGCTGGTGGAAATTTGTGATGCGTTGACCGATCACGCCAGCGAGTTTATTGAACAGCTGCACGACCGGATTATCGACCTTGAAGATGACCTCCTTGATCAGCAGGTGCCGCCGCGCGGTTTTCTGGCGCTACTGCGAAAGCAGCTTATCGTCATGCGCCGCTATATGGCTCCGCAGCGCGATGTCTACGCCCGTCTTGCCAGTGAGCGTCTGCCGTGGATGAGTGACGATCACCGTCGGCGGATGCAAGATATTGCCGACCGTCTTGGCCGCGGTCTTGACGAGATTGACAGCTGCATTGCCCGCACAGCAATCATGAGCGATGAAATCGCGCAGATCATGCAGGAGTCGCTGTCGCGGCGGACTTACACGATGTCATTGATGGCGATGGTTTTTTTGCCCAGCACCTTCCTGACCGGTCTGTTTGGCGTCAACCTTGGCGGCATTCCTGGCAACAGCTGGCATCTTGGCTTTTCGATATTTTGCGTAATGTTAGTTGTTCTAATCGGTGGTGTTACCTGGTGGTTACATCGTAGTAAATGGTTGTAAGAAATTGTCTTTTCAGGTGATTTTGCCGCTGAAACTCCGGCAATATTTGAGCGAAATCAATAAACCATCTACCCATTCAGGGCAATATCTCTCTCGCAGGTGAATGCAACGTCAAGCGATGGGCGTTGCGCTCCATATTGTCTTACTTCCTTTTTTGAATTACTGCATAGCACAATTGATTCGTACGACGCCGACTTCATTGAGTCGGCTTTTTTTTTGCCCTCTGCCAGCTAACTTCTACGCTTAAAGAATAGTCCTGTAAAGAGAGGGGATAAAATATGCGTAACATGGCGCTGTCCTTGCAGTCGATACCCATCGGCCCTGAGCCCAATGACCCGGTGCCGGTGCCCGATCCGCGGCCTCGCCCGCACCCGCTTCCCGACCCGCCGCCGGACGATGACCCGATTAAATTGTCGCATCAAGAGCGGAGATCTGCGAGGATACGCGCCTGCAGATTGTCCGCCCTTTAATGCGAGAAAACATTGTGACCGCTTTTTCAACACTGAACCCTTTGCCCGAAGCTCAACTGAACAACCTTAACGAACTGGGATATCACGCAATGACGCCGGTGCAGGCTGCCGCATTGCCTGCGATCCTGGGCGGAAAGGATGTGCGCGTACAGGCGAAAACCGGCAGCGGTAAAACGGCGGCCTTTGGTCTGGGATTGCTACAGCACGTTGATGCTGGTCTGTTCCAGACCCAATCACTGGTGCTGTGCCCGACCCGCGAACTGGCGGATCAGGTTGCCGGCGAGCTGCGTCGTCTGGCGCGTTTTCTGCCTAACATTAAAATTTTAACGCTCTGCGGCGGGCAACCGTTCGGCGCGCAGCGCGATTCTTTGCAGCATGCGCCACATATTATCGTCGCGACGCCTGGCCGCCTGCTTGACCACCTGCAGAAGGGGACCGTAACGCTGGACGCGTTGCAGACGCTGGTTATGGATGAAGCCGATCGCATGCTCGATATGGGCTTTAGCGATGCTATCGATGAAGTGATTCGTTATGCGCCAGCTTCGCGCCAGACCTTACTGTTCTCCGCGACCTGGCCGGAAGCTATCGCCGCAATCAGCGGGCGGGTGCAGCGGGATCCGCAGACGATTGAAATCGATAGCGTTGATGCGCTGCCGTCTATTGAACAGCAGTTCTTCGACGTTTCGCAAAGCGGTAAAATCAAGCTGCTGCAAAAATTGCTCAGCCAGCATCAGCCCGCTTCCTGCGTGGTATTTTGTAACACTAAACGCGATTGTCAGGCGGTATGCGATGCATTGAATGCTGCCGGGCAGAGCGCGCTGTCGCTGCATGGCGACCTGGAGCAGCGCGATCGCGATCAGACGCTGGTGCGTTTTGCCAACGGTAGCGCGCGCGTGCTGGTCGCCACCGACGTGGCGGCGCGCGGCCTGGATATCAAATCGCTGGAGCTGGTGGTTAACTTTGAACTGGCGTGGGATCCTGAAGTTCACGTTCACCGTATCGGGCGTACCGCGCGCGCAGGCGAAAGCGGCCTGGCGATTAGTTTCTGCGCGCCGGAAGAGGCGCAGCGCGCTAACATTCTTGCCGAAATGCTGCAGATAACACTCAACTGGGTTAACGCGCCGGCGGGTAATCATATTGCGCCGCTGCAGGCGGAAATGGCGACCCTGTGTATTGATGGCGGCAAAAAGGCGAAAATGCGTCCGGGCGATGTGCTGGGGGCGTTAACTGGCGATATGGGGTTTGATGGCGCGGATATCGGTAAGATCAATGTTCATCCCGCGCATGTTTATGTCGCTATCCGTCAGGGCGTGGCACAGAAGGCGTATAAGCAGCTGCAAAACGGCAAGATCAAAGGCAAGTCCTGCCGCGTACGTTTGCTGAAGTAAGGGCGGCAAGTGACGGTCTCCGGCGCTTGCCGGAGACGTGTTGCCTGTTATTTTACTTCAACCACATTCAGACGCAGTTCATCTAACTGAGCGTCTTCTTCTTCCGGCTGCCAGCCCGCAGGCTGCAGCGGGATCTCTTCGCGGTCAAAGGCCAGATCGCCGCCGTCAACCACCGCAGAACCGTGTGTGATGGATTTAAAATCAAACAGATTGACGTCGCTCAGGTGCGACGGCACCACGTTCTGCATTGCGCTAAACATGGTTTCGATACGGCCAGGATAGCGTTTATCCCAATCGCGCAGCATATCGGCGATCACCTGACGCTGCAGGTTAGGCTGGGAACCGCACAGGTTGCAAGGAATGATCGGGAAGCCTTTGGCCTGCGAGAAGCGTTCGATATCTTTTTCGCGGCAGTAGGCGAGCGGGCGGATAACGATATGTTTGCCGTCATCGCTCATCAGCTTCGGCGGCATACCTTTCATTTTGCCGCCGTAGAACATGTTGAGGAACAGCGTCTGCAGGATATCGTCGCGGTGATGGCCGAGCGCGATTTTGGTCGCGCCCAGTTCGGTCGCCGTACGGTAGAGAATGCCGCGACGCAGACGAGAACACAGTGAGCAAGTGGTTTTGCCTTCCGGGATTTTCTCTTTAACGATGCCGTAAGTGTTCTCTTCGACAATCTTATACTCAACGCCCAGCTGTTCCAGATACGCCGGCAGAATGTGCTCCGGGAAGCCCGGCTGTTTCTGATCGAGGTTAACGGCCACCAGCGAGAAAGAAATAGGCGCGCTTTTTTGCAGGCTGCGCAGAATTTCCAGCATGGTATAGCTGTCTTTACCGCCGGAAAGACAGACCATAATACGGTCGCCATCTTCAATCATGTTGAAGTCGGCGATCGCCTCACCGACATTGCGACGCAGTCGTTTCTGCAGTTTGTCGATGTTGTATTTTTCTTTTTTACTAATTTCTTGATTTTGCAGCATTTAATAGTGGCTCAATTCATAGTGTGGCATCAGAAGAGCACGCGTTGTGCCAGTCGCTGGATCTATCCCCGCTGGCGCGTAGCAATGAGTGAGGTCTGATAGAAAACCGTGGCGTGTATGGTACGGATTCGGGGGGGCAATGTCAGCATCTTTCCGGCACTTTAATACGCGAGGAGTAAAGATAATAAAGCCCGCCGGGCGGCGGGCTTGGGATTACCTGACGACCAGCACCGAGCACTCGGCATGGCGCACCACCGCCGCGGCGTTAGAGCCGAGCAGATAGGTAGTAATGTCCGGGCGATGCGAGGCGATAATGACCAGGTCGGCGGGCAGCGATTTAGCCAGCGCCAGAATCTTATCTTTTGGCGAGCCCTCGGCAACGTGGAAATGCATTCTGTCTTCCGGAATGGCGAAGCCTTTTGCCAGCTCACGCAACTGCGCTTCCGATTCGGCGCGTAGTTCATCCATAGCCGGCAGTTCAGCGGTATAGGCCATGCCCAGGGAGGCGTAGTAGGGTAGCGAAGGGATAACGGTGAGGAAATGCACCTGCGCGTCATCGACGCGTGCTTCGGATTCAACGTGGCGGATCACTCGTTGAGTAAATTCTTTATCAGAAATATCGATGGGTACCAGAATCATTCTACTCATAAAACCTCCTGTTTTAATAACCACCAAAACAGTATGCCATCAGGATTGAGGTTCTACTACAGCGTGAATCACAAATTGCTACGGGAACCGCTATTTTATTGGCGGTTGAAGCGAAATGCCCGCCGCGAGCGGCGGGCGCAAGCATTAGAACTGATATACCAGACCCAGTGCTACGATATTGTCGGTAGAAATACCGTTGTCTTTATAGAAGTCGTCATTACCGTCGAGCAGGTTGATTTTGTAATCAACGTAGGTGGACATATTACGGTTGAAGTAATAGGTCGCGCCGACATCCATATATTTAACCAGATCTTTATCGGAGTACTGACCCATATAACTCAGGTCTTTGCCTTTGGATTGCAGGTAAGAGATCGCCGGACGCAGGCCAAAGTCGAACTGGTATTGTGCGGTGACTTCAAAGTTCTGCGTCTTATTGGCGATACCACCGCCATGATCGCTGTTGGTAGAACCATATGGCGTCATATTGCGGGTTTCAGAATACATAGTCGCCAGATAAACATTGTTGGCGTCATATTTTAGACCTGCAGTCCAGGCATCCGCTTTGTCGCCCTTGGCGTAGCGATCGCCAACAGTATAGTTTTGCTGGGCGTTAGTACGATCGGATGAGGTATATGCTGCGCCAGCGCTGATGCCCATGCCTAAGTCATAGGTAGCAGAAAGACCGTAGCCGTCGCCGTTGTCATAGCGCACATCATTGTCGTCAATGCTGCCACGGTTGTTGGTACCAACGTCTTCGTTAGTCCCTTTACTTTCGTTTTTACCCTGATACTGGAGCGCGAAGTTCAAGCCGTTAACCAGGCCGAAGAAATCGCTGTTACGATAGGTCGCGACACCGTTGGCGCGGCCGGTCATAAAGTTGTCGGCCTGAGTATAAGAGTCGCCGCCGAACTCCGGCAGCATATCGGTCCAGGCTTCGACGTCGTACAGGACGCCATAGTTACGGCCGTAATCGAATGAACCGTAGTCGCCTGCTTTGATCCCGGCGAAAGCCAGACGAGTCCATGCCTGATCGCCAGAGCTTTCAGTATTGTTAGCCTGAACGTTGTATTCCCACTGACCGTAGCCGGTGAGCATATCGTTAATTTGCGTTTCACCTTTAAAGCCGAAGCGCAGGTAGGTCTGATCGCCGTCTTTACTGGAGTCGCTGGAGAAATAATGTAAACCGTCTACCTTGCCGTAGAGATCTAATTTGTTGCCATCTTTATTATAAATTTCTGCCGCGTGAGCAGCGCCGGCAGCCAATAATGCCGGGATAACCAATGCCAGTGCTTTTCTTTTCATTTGGATATTCCTTTAACTATTTTTGTTTTAACTTCCTGGGTGGAAGTACGGCCATGCTAAAGGAGCGCATTCTGATATGATAAGTATCAATTGTTACAATATAAGTAAATTCTAAAGCAAATAAATATACAGTAATGATAATTTCCCGCATGAATATAATGTGAGGATGTATATAAAATAAAAATTATACATCATCGTTTGAATATCGTATTCTGCCTGGGTTATATGCCTTTATTGTCATTTAAAATTTATATTGTTGCCGTCTCATTCATATCGAATGATTAATTCGTCGGAAAATGACAAGCCCGAATAGTTTTACTATTCGGGCTTTTTTTATTGCGCCAGATATCCGTCAGCCGGGTTAACTTTCGGTGGTCGGTTTCTCCGCTTTACCTGCCAGCTGGGCCAGGAAGTCATAGCGTTTTTGCAGGTCGGCGGCCGCGTCCTTCCACAACTGCTCGGCGACTTCCGGCTGCTGGGCGTTCAGACGACGGAAGCGTTGCTCGTTGAGCAGCGTTTCCGCCAGCGCATCCGACGGCGGACGCGAGTCCAGCGCCAGCGGCAGCTTGCCTTCATCGGCGCGACGCGGGTCGAAGCGGTACAGCGGCCAGAAGCCGGTTGCCGTCAACTGGCGCATCTGGTCGTGGCTCAACGCCAGGTCATAGCCGTGCTCCTCACACGGGCTATAGGCAATTATCAACGATGGACCCGGATAGGCTTCCGCCTCCTGAATCGCCTTCACCGTCTGGTTAAGCTGCGCGCCGAGTGAAATCTGCGCCACATAAACATGACCGTACATCATCATGCTTACGCCGAGATCCTTGCGCGCCTTACGTTTGCCGTGCTCGCCAAACTTGGTGACTGCGCCGAGAGGCGTCGCCTTCGATGCCTGACCACCGGTATTGGAGTAACATTGCGTATCGAGCACCAGGATATTGACGTTTTCGGTCAGGCTCAGCACATGGTCAAGACCGCCAAAGCCAATATCATAGGCCCAGCCATCACCGCCGATAAGCCAGACTGATTTCTCGACTAACGCATCCGCATCGGTGAGCAGCTCTTCGGCCCCTTCGACCCCCGTCAGCGCCTGACGCAGCTCGGCGACCTGTTGGCGGCGCGCTTCCGGCGACGCTTCCGTATGCAGCGCGGCGTTCAATTCGGCCGGGAGTTTATCGGCAAATTCGCTCAACAACCGCATCACGCGCTGGCGGTGTTGGTCGACGGTTAAGCGGAAGCCCAGGCCGAATTCGGCGTTATCTTCAAACAACGAGTTGGCCCACGCCGGACCACGGCCGTTAGCGTCAGTGGTATAAGGCGTTGAGGGGAGGTTGCCGCCGTAAATGGACGAACAACCGGTGGCGTTGGCAATCAACATCCGATCGCCATACAGCTGGGTCAACAGTTTGATATACGGCGTTTCGCCGCAGCCCGAGCAGGCGCCAGAGTATTCAAACAGCGGGCTAATTAGCTGCGAGGTGCGAATATCAATGCGCTCAAGTTTGGTGCGATCGATTTCCGGCAGGTTGAGGAAGTAGTCGTAATTGACTTTCTCTTCTTCAACGTGCTCAAGGCGCGACATCATATTGATGGCCTTGATGTCCGGATTCTGGCGATCTTTCGCCGGGCACACTTCGACGCACAGGTTGCAGCCGGTGCAATCTTCCGGCGCGACCTGCAGAACGTATTTCTGCCCGCGCATATCGCGGGATTTCACATCCAGCGAGTGCAGGCTGGCTGGCGCGTTTTCCATCTCTTGCGGAGCGACCACTTTGGCGCGGATCGCCGAATGCGGACAGGCGGCGACGCAGTGGTTGCACTGGGTACACAGCTCTTCCTTCCAGATCGGGATCTCTTCGGCAATGTTGCGTTTTTCCCAACGGGTGGTGCCCATGGGCCAGGTACCATCTGGCGGCAGCGCGGAGACCGGCAGCGCATCGCCAAGGCCGGCAAGCATCGCCGCGGTGACGGTTTTGACAAAGTCCGGCGCGGCATCGGAGACCACTGGCGGACGGTTGGGGCTGCTGGCGTTAACCGGCTGCAGCGGCACTTCCGCCAGCGATTCGCGGGCCAGCGCCAGCGCCTGCCAGTTGCGTTCCACCAGCTCCTGGCCTTTGCTGCTGTAGCTTTTGGCAATCGCACCCTGTAGTTCGGCCAGCGCGCTGTCGCCCGGCAGGATTTGGGTTAAATGGAAAAAGGCCATCTGCATAACGGTGTTGATGCGCGCGCCAAGGCTGCACTCACGGGCGATTTTCGCCGCGTTAACCACATAAAAGCGCGCCTGCTTTTGATTCAGCGCGGCCTGTACTTCCTGGGGCAGGCGGGACCATACCTCATCAGCGCTGTAGGGGGTATTGAGCAGGAAAATGCCGCCGGGCTTCAACCGCTCTACCATCTGATATTTATCGATAAACTGCAGTTGGTGGCAGCCGACGAAATCGGCCTGCGAGATCAGATACGACGAGCGGATCGGTTTTTCGCTGACGCGTAGGTGCGAGACGGTCAGGCCGCCGGCCTTCTTCGAATCATAGACAAAATAGCCTTGTGAGAACCACGGCGTGGAGTTGCCAATAATCTTGATATTGTTCTTGGTCGCCGAGACGCTACCGTCGCTACCGAGGCCGTAAAACAGCGCTTCCAGCTTCGCTTCCGCCGGTAGCGTATTTTCCGCCAGCGGCAGCGAAAGGTTAGTCACATCATCATAAATGCCCACGGTAAAGCGGGGTTTTGGCTGTGCGGCCTGTAATTCATTAAAGATGGCCAGCACGCATTCCGGGCCAAATTCTTTGGACGAGAGACCATAGCGGCCGCCGATAGTACGCGGTAGCGTTTCGCGCTCGCCGCGGTTGAAGGCTTCCGCCAGCGCGGTCATCACGTCGAGATACAACGGTTCGGCAAGCGCGCCAGGTTCTTTGGTGCGATCCAGTACGGCAACCGCGCGGGCGCTCTCCGGTAGCGCCTGCAGCAGATGCGTGGCGGAGAACGGGCGATAGAGGCGAACTTTCAGCACGCCGACTTTTTCCCCACGGCTCAGCAGTTCATCCACGACCTCTTCACAGGTGCCGATAGCGGACCCCATGATGACAATTACCCGTTCCGCCTGCGGGTGACCGTAAAATTCGAACGGTTTGTACTGGCGACCGGTGGCGGCGGCGAAATCATTCATCGCCGTTTCAACGTGTTCGTATACCGCGTCGTACCACGGGTTGGTCGCTTCACGGGACTGGAAATAAGCGTCCGGATTGGCGGAGGTGCCGCGAATGACCGGATGCTCCGGGTTAAGGGCGCGTTGGCGATGCTCGGCGATTTTATTCTGCGGCAGCAGGGAACGAATGGTGTCATCCGCCAGCGGCGCGATTTTGTTGATTTCGTGCGAGGTGCGGAAACCATCAAAAAAATGGATAAACGGCACCCGGCTTTGCAGCGTGGCGATATGGGAGATCAGCGCGAAGTCTTGCGCTTCCTGGACGCTGCTGGCGCACAGCATCGCGCAGCCGGTCTGGCGCACGGCCATCACGTCGGAATGATCGCCGAAAATTGATAGCGCGTGGGTGGCGACGGTGCGGGCGGCGACGTGCAGGACAAATGGCATCAACTGGCCGGCCAATTTATACAGCGTCGGGATCATCAGCAGCAGGCCCTGCGATGACGTAAAGGAAGTGGAAAGGGCGCCGGTCTGCAGCGCGCCGTGCACGGCGCCGATAGCCCCGGCTTCCGACTGCATTTCGACCACGCGGGGGACATCGCCCCACACGTTTTTCAGCCCATCGCCAGACCAGGCGTCAGCCTGCTCCGCCATCGTTGAACTGGGCGTAATCGGGTAGATGGCGATAACTTCACTCGTGCGAAACGCGACTGAAGCGACCGCGCCATTACCGTCAATCGTAATCATAAGAAGACACCCTTACATTGCGCAAAAAGAAGGGACCCGTGAAACGGCGACGAGTCCTGTAATTATGCTTTTATTATAGGACTTCACGCTATTCCCTTGAAGTTATGAGGCTTTGGACTGCACAAAGAAACAAATGGGGCGCGTTTGGGACAAACTGTCTTTTAGTTTCTCGTTCAGCATATCTACTTGTGATCCATCAAGTTCTCCTATCCACTTAGAATAAACCTCGTAGACCATTTTCGAATTTTCATGTCCCATCTGGCTTGCTATGAATGCAGGATTGGCACCAGAGGAAAGTAACCAACACGCGAATGTGTGCCTCGACTGGTAAGCATTGCGTACCCTAACACCCGCATCCTTTAGTCCTTTCTTCCAGCTATAATCCACCGAGGTCTTTGCAAAGTATGGCGCACCTGTTTTTGGTTGAGGGCAGAAGACAAAACGCAGGCGATGTTCTTCCGTCTTACCATATTCTCTGGAATGTAGAGTAATTGTATGACGCTCCTGATTACCGGTTATCTTGTACTGGGCTCTAAGTGCATCAATTGCAGGCTTTAGCAATGTGATCACACGCTCCCCGGCAATCGTTTTGGGTGGAACAAATAACCCTTTGTTAGTCATGTTCCTGCTTACCCTAATTTCTCCTTTATCAAGATCAATATCCTCCCAGGCGAGCGAACAAAGTTCGCCGTGTCGCATGCCAGTATGGATCGCTAAAGTCCAGAACAGGGCGTGATGGTGAGATAAGGCAGAGATGAAAGCCTGGTACTCACCCGGCATTAATGGATCGGGCTCCTTCCTTCCACGCTTAAGCGAACGGACAAATTCATAGGGCTTGTGTGAAATCATACTACTCTGGTATGCCAATTTTAACATTGTCGCCAGCAAGCTCATCAAGGAATTTACAGTTGACGCTGCTCTGCCTTTCTTGTTCAGCCAGGGTGCTATAGGGTTTGATATATCCCCATTCAATAATTCCTTTCTATATCTGAGTAGATCCACTTGTTGAATTTCAGCGATGTAGGTATTTTCGCCTACAACACTTGTTAAAGTGGTAATTTTAGATTTTATATTTTCTAGCGTGGCTGCTGAAACTTCTATCTCCTTTGATGAAAGATAAAGGGTTGTCAGGTCTTTAAATGTTTTAAGTATTTTGGTAGAGCCAAATTTATCAGCGTTCCTAGAGTTAGGAAATCGTTCGGCATAATCAAATTTACCTGCCTGAATTTCTCCCAAAATAACAGACCGTAGATTATGTGCTTTTTTCAAATTAGAGTTTGTAATCTCCCAACCCCGCAGAACTTCACGGCAGCGTTTGCCACGAAAGATAAAACTAATCCTTATTGTCTTTCCGTGTATTTCAACACCAGTTGGTAGTTTCATCATGAATCCTGAATAAGTCTATTTATTTTCGTATAGTTATACCAAAGAGTTGCCCTGCCTTCGGTTGTATCCGGTTTAGGTGGGTGCTTTTTAAAATGAATACCCTCCACCCATCTTCCTTCTCTATATGACTTTATCTGACGAGGGGTCATATACATCTTCGCTACAAGCCCTTTTTCCATTACCCATTCATCTTCACGAGTAATATCTGCCATATAAATCACCTCAAGGCCGGGTAACTATAAAACGTTCCCCGGCTTCATGTTGATTCTCTTAAATCAGTAAAACCATTAACCGTGCTTTGAGTTGCTCAGCTCTTAGGGATAGGCCATATCTGCCACTCTCCCGGAGGGAGTTCATCAGTCACATCGTGTGAAGCCCACGCAAGGAACTTTTCTTTGCTGATTGTGGGGTAGTGACGCCCAGCATGAACGCTAGGGCCATCATATTGCACGGTAGTAGAACCGATGCGCATAATCTGGCGGTCGTTTGCATATGATGCGAACTGTCCTGCAGGCCGTGGTTTTTTAGCTCTATAGCAACGACCTATCTTTAGTTCATTGATGCTTAGTTCTTTATTTACGGTCTTTACGTTTGTTGTATTTTTCATGGCTCATTATTTCCCAACAATTACCATTATCTTTAGACAGGAGTCGCCATTTTCTGCCGACTCGCAAGCTCATATTTCCGCACTTAATACGACAGGCTTTTAATTCTCCTGAGGCATACTGATTAAGAATTGATGAAGCCTTTTTATTTACCTCGGCTGGTATACGTATTGAGTTTGTTACCATGAGTCACCTTTAACGGCTGTGATTAAAGTAGCCAGGCCTTGCAGGGAGTGTTTTACGGAATGCAGAACCTGCAGAGCGCAATGCTTGTTTTTTATTTTCCTTCTCATTACATATCTGGCAGAAATATAACTCTCTGCGATATGCCCCTCTTCCTGAGGGGCGATAGTGGAGTTCTTTACGTATGAAGGTTCCGCCGCAGCCGTAGCAGCGGTGTTTAGATTCTTCCATCAAATTTCCTTATCTGCATATAATGCAGATATATTTAGAGTGTGTTTATACCTGCCAGCTGAGGCATTAATAAAACCAAAATTAATTGTTTTGAATTAGTGGTTGATAATGTCAGTGTTTATTTTCGACATACCTAATAGCAAATCGCCATCTACTACGATTAAATCGCCGTACATATCGTAATTACAAATAACATCGTCAACGTTCAGCATTGAAAGCGGGTTAACGTGACCGTTTAACATTCCGTCCTCTGTTTGTCTCGCAGCTTCAAAGATGCCTTTCATAGAAAGCATGGCCTGATCCCACATAGAACGGTCACCAATAGCCTGAGCTATAACCAATTTGTTCTGTGCAGCTAATAACTGAGTGTTAACCATTGAATACCCCCGCAACATGTAGAATTTTCGCAATCACTACCGACCATAAAACCGTCATGGAAAGCAGTACGTAAATCAGTGAACGAATGCCTTGCTTGCTCATTTTCCAATCCATCCTTCAAACATTAATCTGAACAGGCTTTGTAATGTGGTGCCGGGTGCCTCCCGGTGACGCCAGCCAGTTAACAACTGGAGTCGGTAGCTTCTTTTCCACCCCACTCTAGGAAACGAGTGATACTGCTTTAACTGATCCGCGTGCGCATAGCCGCATTCACCACATTACAAAGCCTGTTGATTCTTAGCCTTGAGGCGGCCAACCGAACGTTTAACCTATCGCACCGTTGTGTCGATGTACTTATGGTGAGCTAAAGGCTAAATAAAATCAACTAAAAGATAAGTCAAAGGCTAAAAAAATACCGCCAATCGGCGGCATTCTTTTGAAATTGAAGTGAATTTATTTTTCTCTGGTAGTCGGATCTACGTTGTCAGAGTAAAAATCTTTGAGTTTTTGTAGCCGCATCTGGAATGCAGCTAGCATGTTGCGCCTTTCGATAGGCGGTAATTCGCGGAAAACTTCAATAAGTGCAATTTCGTCTTCGGTGTATGTCCCGCCGAGTTCCTCTGCTCCTGTAAGTATCCATGAGAGCGAGGTTTTAGCGGCCTTAGCTAGTTTGGCTGCTGACTCCTTGCTAATGGTTTCCCTCTTAAACCAGTTGGTTACAGAGGTAGGACTAACTCCCGCAATCCTCGCCATTTCTGTGCGAGACCAATGATTCAGTTTCATCAACTCATCAAGTCTTGCGGCAAGCGTGCTTTGTGGCTTTGCGCCTGATTCATGCTGGGTTTCTGTCTTCATAGCAACAATTGTAAGCCACTGGCTAAAACAATAATAATTTCTTGTTGTTGATTTTTTTTAGCCATTAGCTCAATATAATTGCACAATGGCTAAAACGAGAGGTTCACATGTCAGGTCTTGATAAGGCAATTACAGCTGCAGGTGGCAAACGTCGGCTTGCACTTGCCTTGAACATTAAACCGTCGTCGCTGAGTCGATGGATCCATAAGTACCAGGGGCAAGTTCCACCAAAGCGCGTAATTCAGGTTTACGAGGTAACTGGAATTACTCCGCATGAGTTGCGTCCTGATCTTCACCCAAACCCAACCAGTGGCCTTCCTGAGAATGATACGGCTACAGCACAGAAGGAGTCTGATTGATGGAAATCAAACACGAGCACGTTGAAATGGTTCTGCTGGCCTGGGCTGCAGAAGTTGGTCAGGCGTTCGCGGCAAATGCTATCGCTGAGGAATATGCACGTATTGGCGGTAATCAGCTGCGCCTGGTACCGGGGAAAACCTGGAGTAACCAGCAGAACATTTTCCACCGCTGGCTGAAAGGTGAGACCGAGATGCAGCGCGAAAAAATCCGTTTACTGCTTCCGGCAATCCTGCGCGTTCTCCCGCGTGAAATCCGTCACCGCTTGAGCATCTACGACACCATTGAGCGCCGGGCGCTGCTCGCGGCTCAGCACGCTATTGGAACGGCGATTGATGCGCACGATGACGCGATCGAGGCCGTATACAGCAAAGCGTATCAACCTGGCGCTGTTGAAGTACCGAAATACCACTGATTCCGGAGGTGACTATGTGTAACCAGTCTGCTGCTGAATTGATTGCTCGCCTAAAACGAGCCTATCCGGCGTATACGCCGTCTGAAGGTGATAGCGCTTGTAATGGTATCCCTAAAGCCGGATCGCGCTTCCAGCACAGGCACAAGGGACACATGGTGACGGTAATCACTGCGACAGAGAAAGATGTTTCCTACCGGAAAGCCTGCGGTGCTGTTGGTTGGGTGGGATTACGCGAGTTTTTACGGCTACACAATGAGGTTTTGGTATGAGCAATCAGGTCTTTGAAATTGTTCAGGCCATGTCAGGGCAGGGGAACTGCATCACGATCCCTGGCCCATATCTGGACTTCTTTGCAGGGGACAGGCAGCAACATTTGCTGGCGGCAATTCTCAATCAGCTGGTGTTCTGGTCGGGCAAATCAAGCCTGCCAAACGGCTGGTTTTACAAAGAGCATGCAGCACTTGCAAAAGAAGTTCGGGTTATCGAAGGGGATGTGGTCAGACGGGCCATTTACAAAATCACTGAGCAATATTTGCCCGGTGTAATTCAGGAAGAACTTCGACAGGTGAACGGTACCCCGAAGAAGCATTACCGCATCGACCAGGAAGAACTGATGCTCAAGATATTCCCGACAATTCTGGATTCGGCACAAGTGCCGAATGGAAGCAAAGTGTTGAAAGTAATGGATTCGGCAAAAGCGCCGAATGGAAACGGCACAAACGCCGAATGCATTCGGCATAAACGCCAAATCCAGGAATCGGCACAAACGCCGAATGGAAACGGCATAAGTGCCGAATCCTATCTCTATACAGATCTTAAAAATACAGATCTTAAAACAGATCTTAAAAACCAAGGGGGGAAGGCTTCCCCTGTGGATAACTCGACTAAGTCGAATCAGGAAATTGAGATTCAGGACGCTACCGAAGACAGCAATCTTGCTACCGATGAAGACTTCGATCTCGCGATGTGGTTCTGGTCAACCATCATCGAAATGTACGAACGAGCGGCTGAATTCGACGGCACCCTGGCGAGACCAAGAGAACCAAATTTTGTTGGCTGGGCGAATGAAGTACGCCTGATACGCCAGGAGCACGGCTGCACCTACGAACAAATCCGCACGATGGTTGAGCGCATTCAGCGTGATCGGTTCTGGTGCCCAAAAATCCAATCCTTGCCAATGCTGCGCAGCAAATGGCCTGAACTGGTGCTGAAGCTGTGTTCTGGAAACCTGGCAACAGGTAATGCGTTCGGCATGGGTGGTGGTCTGGATACACATATCCCGAAAGGGTTCCGGGGTTAACAGGAGTTATTTCATGAAAACCAAATATCGCAATGAAATTACAGCTTTCGAATTCCTCAAGACTAACCCTGATTTGACGTCTGCTGAACTGGCAAAAGCTATGGGGCGCGGAGTGTGTTCAATCAGTAGCCACATGCATCAGTTGCATGCCATAGGCAGAGTTATCCAGACCGGTATTCGCGACGGCGTACCCACCTGGCGAGTGAACGATATGCCGTTTGGTTGTAGCAACCCGATTCGAATGATGTTCGACAACCTGCTGAAAGAATGCCGCGCGACGGCCTGATGAACCTGACAAAGAGAATAAATCTGATGGAAAAAATCACTGACGTTTTAAACGAGCTGGGGAAAGTGACCTGTCGTGACCTGGCGAAGTATTTCGACCTTTCAGCCCCTGAAATGCTGGCGCGTCTGCTGGTGCTGGAGAAAGAGGGCAAAGCTCAAAACCTGAATGGTTACTGGATGACTGGGGGTACTAAAGAACCTGCTCAGCTGAGCCATAACCTCACCGAACTGGATATGAAGCTGCTGCACTCGGTCCCGGTAGGCGTCTGGTTTGAGTGGCAGTCATTGGTCGGCACCGTTGATCGCCCTCACTACCGCTGCGGTCGCCTTGTTGAAGCTGGGTTTCTGAATTTAAAGGTTACTAACCCAGATTGCCCGTATCACAGCACGCAGTTCCTGAAGCTCCGGGAGGTTTCACGATGACATCAGAGACTTTACCAAATTGCCCGGTTTGCGGAGAAGGAAGGCCGCGACAGATAGGACAACATCGGGCCATTTATACAGCTCACATGCACCTTGAATGCACTAAGTGCCATTACCGCATCACACGAGCCTATATGGCTGGCTCAGAAAGAAAGGCGCGGGAAGAACTAAGAAAAGAGTGGATTGCTCAGGCAGATAAGAAAAATAGCGAGAAGACAAATGGCTAAAAACTCAATAGACGCATACGGCGCCAGCGGGAAAACCAACGTACTTAACTTTGAGCCCGAAAACCTTTACCTGGTAACCGATAAATCGCACCCGCTTTACGACGAGCGGATCCATCTGCCAATCAATGAGCCGATGGTACTGAACATCATGGACCAGGGCGTTCTTGAGCCGATCATCGTCTGGAAAGACCCGGAGACAGGTCGCTCCTGTGTTGTCGATGGTCGCCAGCGTGTGCGCCACACCATTGAGGCGAACAAGCGTTTAGCGAAAGAGGGTAAACCGCTGCTGATGGTTCCAGCAGTCACTAAGCGTGGTTCTGCCGTTCGTATGGCACAGGCGATGGTAAGCGCTAACGAAATCCGCCAGGCAGATACGCCGCTGGGCCGCGCTAAAAAAATGGCTGATGCGCTGGAACGTGGACACGACGAGCAAGACCTCTCTCTGATGTTTGGCTGTAGCGTTCAGACCGTTCGCGCAACGCTGTCACTGCTGGACGCCACCCAGGCTGTAAAGGATGCCGTTGAATCCGGAACAGTCACCGTCACCCAGGCTCGTCAGCTCGCATCACTGGAACCAGAAGCCCAGCGCGAGAAGGTGAAAGAGATTGAAACGGCAACCGCGGGTACCTCTGGTCATGAAAAAGCCCGTCGGCAGCGTCAGGTTCTGGGCGACGCTAAGCCACGTCTGAAAACCCGTAAAGAAATTACCAAAGCCCTGGAATCTGCCGAGGGCGAGTATGCCAGCGCTCTCCGCTGGGTACTTGGGGAGGATGTAGCATGACAGATATCAACCGACTGATTGCCAGTCTCAAGCGCCGTTCAGCCCACGTAAAAGAATTTGGCGACGATGTTACGTTTGTAAAGTTAGAAGACCTCGACGCGCTGGTAGCAACTATCGAGAAGAGTCGTGAAGCATCGGGATGCCCGGCTGGCGTAGACCTGCAGGACTGGGTGAAGCAGCTGGCGGCGGAGAGTTTAACGATGATTCGCTTGCTGACTGATATAAGCGAGAACCACGTTGAATACCTCTCCGAGGGCGAAGGCTACATGTTCGCGGGTGTCCCGCTGGATTATGTATCCGAAATTAACATGTACGTTTCCCGCGACGTTAACGCTGAAAACCCTTTCCCCGCAACCGACGCTTATCTTGCCGGGGTTAAGGCTGATGCGATTACTGCGTCTTTGGATGCCTGCTCTGACTATCTCGATACAGACTGCGTTATGGATAGGCTGGATATCAGCTACGAAGACACCGAGAAGCGAACCTCAGGGGCAATCGAGTTTCATGATGCGATGTTCAATTTTGCAAACCAGCTGCGCGAGGGGGCCGACAAATGAGCCATGCTATCGATGCACATCTCACTGACGAAGTGATAAACGCCGCATTCGAAAACACTAATTTCGGGCGAGATGACTTTCGCACCATTCTGGCGGAAACCGTTATGAAGCTAGCCGCCGGTTATCACTCTGGCTGGACGGCGACGACCATTTGCACTCGCCTCAAACTGCTGGGTAAACAGGAGCGGCCAACAAAGCTCGGTCTGACGTTCGCCTTTCACCACTACTACCGGCAGAGCGTCCGCGATGCGCTGATGCCAAAACAGGAGCCTTCAGCATGACTGATATCACCGAACTGGCAACAGTGTTGCGCCTTGCTGCTGAGTCTGAAATTGCATACCGGGCAGAAAGCGACACGTCAGATTTATGGCAGGACGAAGCGAGCCCGGAGAACATCCTCGCGCTGGTAGAGGCGCTGGAGAAGGCGCAGCAGCGTAACACCGAGCTGGAGAATTACGCAGAGGCTGAGGCGGTCGGAGCAGACAAAGCTGCGGAAGATAGCGTGTATTGGATGAATCGCTGTAAAGAGATGGAGTCCCGCACCGTCACCGTGAAGCTGCCGCCAAAAATTGAGCGTAACGATGTCGACGGCTGGTTTATGTACAACGGCGGTCGTGTCGGTGGCGGCGCTGCTGAGTGGTACAACAAGGCGCTGGATGATGTCGGCTCAGAACTTACCGGCGCTGGCATCAAGTGGGAGGCTGAGTGATGGCACTGACCAAAAAACAGCGCGCAGAGCTGCGCATGAAGTTTGGCGGCCGCTGCGCTTACTGCGGATGCGAACTGCCGGAGAAAGGCTGGCACGCCGACCACGTACAGCCTGTGGCGAGAATCTCTGAGCAGGACATGAAGGCCGCCGAAAAAGGAATTTTCAAGCTTAAAGCCACGGGAGAGGTGCGGAATATCTACGCCGACACCCTGGAAAATCAGTTTCCGGCATGCGCTCCCTGCAACCTGTTCAAAACCTCTTACTCGCTGGAGATGTTCAGAAAACAAATCTCCCTACAGGTTGAGCGGGGGAGAAAGAGCAGCGTCAATTTCCGCACTGCAGAGCGCTTCGGCCTAGTTGAAGTCGTCGAAAGGCCGGTTGTGTTCTGGTTCGAAAAATATCAGGCAGAAGGAGCCAACCAATGACCAAATCAACCATAACCAGAGAGCGAGTTGTCGCTCTCATCGCAGAGCACTCTTACGATAGCGCGTTAGTTGATGCTCTTGAACATCTGCTGGCCGCAATGGACAGCGAGCCGGTGGCGTGGACAGATGAACAGGAGTTGCGAGACGTTGATCGTGGTGGTTGCGGGTACCTTTTCACTGTTAACCCTGTTACTCCGCATGCAGACGAGCGCCGAATTATTCTGCTCTATCGCCACGCGCAGCCAGCGTCGGAACGTGAGCAGGTGCGTCAGGAGCACGCCGAGTGGTCACAGACCACCTTCGGTAATGTTGGGCCGATTGGCCCACTGAAGCACCTCAGCAAAGAAGCACTGGAAGCCGCTGAACAGCCTGACGACCTCTCGGAGTGGGCAGATATGCAATTCCTGTTGTGGGATGCACAGCGTCGTGCAGGCATCACTGATGAGCAGATTACGCAGGCAATGATTGAAAAGTTGGCTGTGAACAAACAACGCGAATGGCCGGAGCCGAAAAACGGGGAGCCGCGGTTGCATATCAAAGCGCAGCCAGCGCCGGTAACAGAGCGTGAGCCTATAGCGTGGCTAAATGATGCGTATTTAGCTCGCGGTGTAGTTGATGGTGAGGCTGGTAGCGAAGATGCAGGCCCCGGATATATTCCTGTATATCGTGAAGCGCAGTCAGTGCCGGTAGTGCAATGCCCATTCCCTTGTGGCTGGGATAACCTGAATAAACTAGCCATTCAGGATGCTGCGCTTGTTGCTCGTGGTTTAGTTGAAGATGAGCTAACTACCGAGGCGCAACGCCAGGCCGCCATATTGAACAATGACCGCCTGCTGAAAGTTATTTCCGCCTGCCGCGCCGCCATGCTCCAGGCTGGCAACTGTCGGGAAAACGAGAATTCGTCAACCAACAATTTTCGGGAAATCGCGGAAACGTCAACCAACTCTTCGGTAATTCCGGATGGTTACGTGATGGTGCCGAAGGAGCCTACCGCAGAAATGCAGTCAGCGGGAGCCAGTGCTATCAGAATCGAAACTACCGCGCTGAATAAGCTATGGACTGGAAATGCCGTGTTCCGAGCCATGCTCGCAGCCGCCCCGCAGGAGGTGAAACCATAAAACGCAAACACGCTATTTGGTATCAACAAATCTTAGGTTTGTATTTATGCGCATGATAACCAGAAAGAAACCCGCCTTTACGGAGCTTTATCAGACAGGCGTTCTGACCCGCATCGCGGCTGTTAAAAGCCCTGATGGCGGCGGCTGGCGGTTATTTGGCTTATGGATGGGAAAGGATATTGCTGTTTTCGTAGAGGCCGCTCGTGGAGGCGTCCGGGAATGGTCCGGCCTGGACTATCTCGCTAACTTCTGCGCGAGCTGTGGTATTAGTCTTTGGGAGATACACAACAAAGTTGATCCAAAGCAATTGAAGTGACCTTATGGCCCCGGCATGTTGACTAAAACCTCACATAGATATACTGTTTAAATATACAGTATTTTCGTGTGAGGTTTTATTATGGGATTCCCGTCACCCGCAAAAGACTATGCAGAGCAAACACTTACAATAAACAGACTTTGCCAGATTGATGCTAACTGCCGCGTACTGGAGACGAGTTCGGGTTATGCCGTTATCGATGTTTCCCGGAGACCAAAGCAGGGCGATCACGTGCTCGTTTCTTTCTGCGGGATAATTCAGTTTGGCATCGTTCGCGGTCGCGCGCTAATTACTTCCGATGGCGAAGCGATCGAGGGTGACGCCCTGGACGATGTGGAGGTGAAAGGCGTTCTGACGTTCCTGATTAACCGTGCAACTTACGTTGATGAAGACCCTAACCCCGTTATCTAACCCCAGACCCGCTACGGCGGGTTTTGTTTTATGTGTCCAAAACATCAAATTAAACATGCACATGGCGTTAGCAAAAAGTGCCTTTAAGGGCTTGACCATTTAACTCTTCAGGTATACTGTTTATTTATACAGTATTTGCATGAGATACTTATTATGAAAATTGAACTCACAATTGCTAAGGACAAAAAACTCCCTGATGGTGCGGTGCCAGCCCTTGAGAAAGAGCTGCTGCGTCGATTATCCCAGTCGTATGATGACTGTAAGCTCACAATCAGACGTACAAGTAACGATGGGCTGAGCGTTCTGGGCGGTGCTGACGGCGATAAAAAACGTGTAGAGCAAATCCTGCAAGAGACGTGGGAAAGCGCTGACGATTGGTTTTACTGAGAATTGGTTATTGGTAGCGTGCATTCCCTCTGATGCCACTGCCGGATTTGTGCGTCTGAATGTCGCTCTGGGGGTAATGTGACAAGTATTAATTGCAGTTCGGGAAGAGTTACCACTGATGAAAAAATATATTCATAGGGTGGCATCTCATGAACGAAGAAGAATTATTAGAGGCGATCCGCATACCTGGTAGTTACGTGCTGGATAGTCTTCCTGGTGGCGTTTATGTTCTCACTCCAATGGAGTCAGGAGAAATAAAGAACACCGAATCCTCTCACGAGGAATGCAAAAGCTACTTTCTGAAAGATAGAAGCTGATTTATAATAATCACCTCGGCTGAACACCGAACCTATCGCGCCATCACTGGAGAAAAGTGATGACGCAAAAAAGTAGTAATGCCAATTCACACCGCACGTCAAAGCGCGGTGTCTCTGCTTGTGCTGGTGGTATGGCATGAGCAAATCCAAAACCAAATCAGAAAAGCTACACCTTAGCCGTGTGGCTGCATTGGGCTGTGTTGTTTGCCGTAATTTAGGTTATGGCGAATCGCCTGCTGAAATTCATCATTGCAGTTCCGGCACTGGGTTATCTGTTCGTGCAGATAATTTCCACGTTATCCCTCTATGCCATGCGCATCACCGCACTGGTGGTTATGGCGTTGCCGTTCATGCCGGGCGCAAATCATGGGAACAAAACTTCGGGACTGAGGCTGAGCTGCTTAAACAGGTTCTTAGTGAACTTGGGGAGGGGGCATGAGTTATCAACTTATTTATGTCGATCCGCCGTGGGACTACAAAAATAAGGCGAGCAACGGTGCAGCCAGCGACCACTACTCAACAATGAAGTTAGAAGACATAAAGCGTATTCCTGTCTGGGAAGTAGCCGCAAAAGATGCCGTGCTTGCAATGTGGTACATGGGAACGCATACAGAAGAGGCGATAGAGCTTGCTCAAGCCTGGGGGTTCCGTGTACGCACCATGAAAGGTTTTACCTGGGTGAAGCTGAATCAGTACGCTGAACGCCGATTTAATACGGCGCTTGAATCAGGTGAGCTGGTGGACTTCAGCGATCTCCTTGCCATGCTCAACAACGAAACCCGAATGAACGGGGGAAATTACACCCGCGCCAATACAGAGGATCTGTTGATTGCTACGCGCGGTATTGGTCTTGAGCGCGTCAATGCGTCCATTAAACAAGTTGTATACACCTGCCTCGGAGAGCACAGCGAAAAACCGTGGGAAGTTCGTCACCGGTTGGAGTTGCTTTACGGGGATGTTCGGCGCGTCGAGTTGTTTGCTCGCGACTCCTGGCCTGGCTGGGATCGTTGGGGTAATCAGTGCAACAACTCATTCGAAATTATTCCTGGACGTATTTTAAACAATGAGGTGAAGGGATGACTCCGCGCCAACAACGTAATCATATTTCTGCCATTCAAAAAGCGGCATCAGCACCGCATAAGCGTTGGCTGGGTCGATCCCTGCTGCTGACTTCCGTTCAGGCCGGATGGATTAAATCACTTTTAACGGTATGGGGAGAGTGTGTCGGCGGTAAAACTCGCGCAGAGTATCGCCTTCAGAACTGCAATCAATTCTGGGGGAAACTGAAGGAAGATGGATGGGATGAAAGTCAGCTAACGCGCATAACCGAGGCGCTGAAACAGGCGAGAGAAGAGGGCTTTAGCGGCCCTCAGGCAATGGGAAGGGCGCGAGCAATACTATGGCCTACCACACTAAGCGACATGATAGAGAAAGCCGAACGACATGATGATGCCGACTGCATAGAGCAAGCTGTACTCCGAACCTTTGAGTTAGAGGATCCGGTCTACGTCATAGGGATGAATTATTACACCACCCGTAAAAAAATATCTGACTTGGCGCGAGAGCTGCAGCATGCCGCTCCCTGGCTAACTCCGCCAATGGCGAGAGAGCGTGTTAAATGGTGCCTTCAAATATTCCAGGCGAAAACGTTCATTGCAGTACGCCAGAGCCTGAAATCTGAGTAAAACTATCGGGAACTGTTTTTAGCAATTCGTGCTATTTACTCCCCCGGTCGTTGATAACTACTCAGAATCTCAGATAATTCGCTCATGCTTGGCAGAGCTGCGCCACGATGGCAGCGCCGATAAGCAACTAAAAATGAAACCTGAAACCCTGCGCAAGCGGGGTTTTTTGTATCTGAAAATCACTTTCTGAAGGTCGCCGATTGGCGGCCTTTTTCATTTCAGGCTCACGGAAATCATCATCGATATGGCTCGTTGTTAAATCAGTCCGATGGGCCTGACCCTTTCAAGCACACACAGCACCCGCTAACTACGCGAGGTGAGAGACTATGAAAATGAACGATTCCGGGAACATCTTCACGCAATTCTTTGCGTGGGTAGGGACCTTTGCCGCAGCGCTGGGCTTTACCACCCAGGATGTTGTTTACATGTTCTTTGGTGCTGTCGGCTTACTTATATCCCTTGCGTCATACATTAACGGGCGAGTAGATGCACGACGAAAGCGCCGGGAAGACGAAAAGCGTACTCAGATGGTCAATGACTACCTGAAAGGCGTCAGTGACAAACCTCACCATGAACGCCCAGCGGCGGCAAGCGTAGTTGTTGAGGCATTACAAAAGGCGGGAGAGTGATGAATCAATCCTTGCGAAAATATGTTTTTTCTGCGGTCGGTGGTGGCGCAATTGCCATAGCGTCTGCGCTTATCACTGGTCCTACGGGTAACGATGGTCTTGAGGGGGTGCGGTATCAGCCTTATCAGGATGTGGTCGGCGTCTGGACTGTCTGCTATGGACACACAGGCAAAGACATCATGCTTGGTAAGACTTACACGAAATCAGAGTGTGATGCTCTTCTGGATAAAGACCTCAACGCCGTCGCCCGTCAGATTAACCCGTACATCAAAAAGCCAATCCCTGAAACGATGCGCGGGGCGCTTTACTCGTTCGCTTATAACGTTGGTGCTGGCAGCTTCCAGACTTCAACGCTGCTGCGCAAAATCAACCAGGGCGATTCGAAAGGTGCCTGTGAGCAGTTGCGCGTCTGGATTTACGCGGGGAAAAAGATCTGGAAGGGATTGGTAACTCGGCGGGAGATTGAGCGTGAAGTGTGTTTGTGGGGCCAAAAATGAGTCGTATCACAGCCATTATAAGCGCAGTGATTATCTGCCTGATCGTCTGCCTTGGATGGTTGGCGAACCACTACTACACCAACGCAACCGAATTCAAACGGCAGCGTGATGAAAAGGTTAAGGCGCTGGAACTGGCGAACGCCACTATCACCGATATGCAGACCCGGCAGCGAGACGTTGCCGCATTGGATGCTAAATACACGAAGGAGTTAGCAGATGCGAAAAGCCAGCTTGAAGATCTGCAGCGTTGCGTTAGCTCTGGCAAGTGTGGGTTGCGTCTCAACGCCACCTGTCCAAAAAATGGAGCGACCACCTCCGGCAGCGTGGGCGATGCTTCCGGCCCCAGACTTACAGACTCCGCTCAACGGGATTATTTCACCCTTAGAGAGCGGATCGCTACCATCATCGGGCAAGTAAACTACTTGCAGGACTACATTCGAACGCAGTGTTTGCAGTAAGCATTACAGAGGCCATTCCATAGAGTGGCTTCGATAATGCACAATACTTATCTGTACATAGGAGATGAGTATGGCAAAGCAAAACTGGTTTTTTTCCTGGAATGCATATGATGCAATCACGGGACAACACCTCCCTGAGTATTCCCATAGCGAAACTTACGTTAGTGACAACTCGATATCCCCTCATGAAGTATTTGAAGATTTGATGGAGCAGAAAGGTAGGTTGCGCGAAAACCTCAGAATTCACTGCATTGCATTCAATAAGCTTTAACCACCTTCGGGTGGTTTTTTCTTTGATGGTAAGGAGGGGAAGCGTGACCACCATTAATGTCAGCAGGCCATATCCTCCGGTTAACTTCATCGGTTCCGATAACTGGCAGCCATACACCAGACTCATTCCCGCCAACGAAGTGCATGAGTGGGTTAGCCGGCAAATACTCATCGACACCGGAAGCATCTACAACCCAGACCATGGGCATCTTCTCGATGCTGACCTCTGCTTTATGTGGGCGTCTGATTCTTTCGCGAAGAAAGGTCGCTATGTTCTCGGTCAGGCCGAACAGGTAATGCTTCGCGCCGGAGGTTGGCAGAAAGCCAGAATGGAACAGCAGATGTATGAATGGTTCGGACGCATACCGAAGTTCATCATCACGCTGGCGGCCGATTACTGTTCACAGTGCAGCGACCTTGAATTTTGCGCGCTGGTGGAGCATGAGCTTTACCACATTGCCCAGGCGACCGATGATTTCGGCGCGCCTAAGTTCAACAAAGAGACCGGGATGCCAGTTCTTACTCTGCGCGGACACGATGTCGAAGAGTTCGTTGGCGTGGTCAGGCGTTACGGCGCAAGTAATGATGTGCAGGAGTTGGTTGATGCGGCAAACAGGCCGGCGGAGGTTGCTCATCTCGATGTTGCCAGGGCGTGCGGGACTTGCATGCTGAGGCTGGCATAAATTTTGGAATAGGTTTGAAGGATGGTGAAAAATGGCTGCACTAAAACCAGAGGTGAAAGCCTTCATCATTCAGCAGCTTGCATGCTTTGATAGTCTCTCTGTAGTAGTCGAGTCCGTCCAAAAAGAATTTGGAATTAAGGTATCCCCGCAACAAGTTGAAACGCACGACCCAACAAAGGTTAGCGGGAGGAAATTGGCTAAGAAGTGGGTGGAGCTATTTTTTGATACTCGTAAGCGATTTCAGACTGAAATATCAGATATTCCGATCGCCAACAAGGCATATCGTCTTCGCGTGCTTAATCGCATGGCGACGAATGCAGAGAATATGAAAAACCTTGGTATGACTGCGCAACTTCTGGAGCAAGCAGCAAAAGAGGTTGGTGATGCTTACACAAACCGCCTGAAGGTTGAAAGCACTGGCAAAGATGGCGGGCCTATCAAGACTGAAGTAACAAACCTTTCACCGCAGGAAGCTGCTGAAGCTTACAAAAAGCTCATGGGCTAAAAGTCATGGAAATGGGCGTTTTAATTGAAAATTTCCCTATGCACTTTTTGACCCTGTTTATGCACGTTTTATTCACGCACTTTTTGCCACTTATCCGGGTGAAATAAGCCTTTGGCGGACATTTCATCATGGGAGGGATCCGGCGGGTGCGGGTAACAGTCATTATGTTAAATCGGAGCGTTTTTTAGGAAATTATCTATGCCGCTGCCTTTCCCCTTTGATTTCAAAAATCCTGACTACAACATGGTTTTTGAGTGGAGGATGGAGCGCCTGCAGCGCATCAGACAAAACCCTGCAGCGCTCCCTGCACTCAAACAGTTTTATCGTGACGATCCGGCCCAGTTCATTATCGACTGGGGGATGACGACCGACCCACGAAACCTCGACTACGGTCTGCCTGCCACTATCCCGTTTCTGTTGTTCCCACGCCAAGAGGAGTGGATTAACTGGATAATGGACAGGCGCAGCAAGCTTGAACATGGGCTGACAGAAAAGAGCCGCGAAATGGGGCTGAGCTGGACGTCAATCGGGCTGGCCTGTTCGCTATGTCTCTTTAACAAAGAAATGGTTATTGGTTTCGGTTCCCGTAAAGAGGAATACGTAGACAGCACTGGTGACCCTAAAGCGCTGTTCTGGAAGGCTCGAAAGTTTGTTGAGCTGTTGCCCGTTGAATTCCGTGGTGACTGGAGTGAGAAAAAGCATGCGCCCTATATGCGCGTGGAGTTCCCGACGACAGGAGCCGTTATCAAAGGCGAGGCTGGCGATAACATTGGACGTGGTGACCGAACCACTCTCTATTTCGTGGATGAAGCGGCGTTCCTGCAGCGCCCACTGCTGATAGATGCCGCATTATCTCAAACGACGCGCTGCCGTATCGATCTTTCATCGGTGAACGGTATGAATAACCCGTTTGCTCAGAAACGGCATAGCGGCAAAATCCCGGTATTCACATTCCACTGGCGCAGCGATCCGCGTAAGGATGACGAATGGTACCGGAAAGAATGCGAGAAAATTGATAACCCGGTCATCGTTGCTCAGGAGCTGGACCTCAACTATCAGGCATCAGCCGAAGGCATCCTGATTCCTTCTGAATGGGTTCAGGCCGCTGTAGACGCTCATATCAAGCTGGGTATTGAGCCCAGTGGTCAACGCCTCGGCGCGATGGATATTGCGGACGAGGGCAAGGATAAAAACGGGTTCTCAGCTCGTTACGGATTCCTCCTGCAGGACGTCAAAGAATGGTCAGGCGAAGGTAGCGACATTTACGCTTCAGTGGTGAAGGTCTTTGGCTATTGTGATGATTTTGGGCTTGATGAATTCCGGTTTGATGAGGATGGTCTGGGGGCAGGTGCCCGCGGTGATGCTCGTGTTATTAACGAACTTCGTTCTGGTGAACGCCTGCCACAAATCACCGCAACGCCTTTCCGTGGTAGCGGTAGTGTTTTCGATCCGGAAGATGAAGCCGTTCCCGGCGACAACGGGAAACCTGCCCGCCTGAATAAGGACTTCTTTGCTAACGCAAAGGCGCAGAGCTGGTGGCATCTTCGTAAATTATTCCGCAATACCTACCGCGCACTGCAGGGCATGGAATATGACCCTGATGAGATCATTTCTATCAGTAGCAAGATAGAAAACAAGGACCGTCTCCTCATGGAGCTTTCACAGCCTACCTGGTCAAAGAATGCCGTCGGCAAAATCCTTGTAGATAAACAGCCGGATGGAACGAAATCACCTAACCTCGCCGACTCAGTGATGATCAACTATGCGCCTATGAATACGGCGATGGATATCTGGGCGAAACTCGGAGCATAACCATGGCGAAGAAAACGGGACGAGTCGCCACGGCGGATTCGTACGATAACTTTATTGCACGTGTTGGCATGCAGCAGCCGAACCAGCATGCAGCATCTACATACCGGGCGAACTATACCAGCCGTAACCGCCTGCTGATTGAGTACGCGTACCGTTCCTCCTGGATCATTGGTGCCGCTGTCGATGCAAAAGCGGACGATATGACCAAAAAGGGCGTTCGCATCACCAGTGAGATTGACCCGAAACGTCGTGGCATTCTGGAATCACGTTTTGATGAACTTCAGTTGTGGGATTGCATCAACGAAACGCTGAAGTGGTCACGACTATATGGCGGGGCCGTAGCGCTGATTCTGATTGAAGGGCAAGCACCACTGACGCCACTGATGCTGGACAAGGTAGGGAAAGGCAGTTTCAAAGGCCTAGCTGTTCTTGACCGCTGGATGATTAACCCGCAGCTTACCAGGCGCATAAAAGCGCTTGGGCCTAACCTCGGTAAACCTGAGTTCTACGACATCGTGACGACGGCACAGGGGCTTCCTGCGTGGACTGTTCACCATAGTCGCCTGATTCGCATGGATGGTGTGAAACTGCCTTACCAGCAGAAAATCACCGAGAACGAGTGGGGCATGTCTGTTGTTGAACGTATTTTTGACCGCCTGACCTCCTACGACAGTACCAGCGTTGGCGCTGCTCAGTTGGCCTATAAGGCGCATCTACGTACGGCAAAAATTAAGAAGCTGCGTGAGATTATCGCCATGGGCGGTAAACCATTCGAAGCGCTGGTTAAGCAAATGGAATTGGTTCGCCAGTATCAGACAAATGAGGGGATGTCGCTTTTTGATGCCGATGACACCTTTGAAACCCACTCCTATTCTTTTGCTGGTCTGTCAGATCTGCTTAGTGAATTTAAAGAGGATATCGCGGGGGCTGTGGGGATCCCGTTGGTCCGCTTGTTCCGCCAGTCGCCGAAGGGTTTTTCAACCGGTGATGCTGACCTGGCGAATTACTACGATGACGTGGGAACTCTGCAGGAGCGAGATTTACGGCCTCACATCCGCCTGTTATTCGATGTACTGCATCGCTCAGAGTTTGGCGAACCGTTGCCGGAAGATTTCACGTTTGAGTTTAATCCCCTGTGGCAGATGAGCGACCTTGATCGCTCCACGGTGGCGACGAACACAACCTCCGCGCTGGCTACTGCTGTGCGTGACCTGGGTATGTCTCCCGCCGCTGCCTTGACCGACCTTCGAGAAATGTCGGATGTGACTGGCGTTGGCGCGTCAATTTCAGATGAGGACATAGAAAATGCGAAGTCCCAGTGGGAGGAGGATGAATCTGAAACCAGCCCTCCGCCGACGTTCGGAGACCCAATACCGAAAGAGCCTACTGGCGATAGCAAACCAGATAGGGGAAATCGTAGCGGGCTCTTACGATGGTTCACAGGCAAGCGCTGATAGAACAGCCAGTACGCTAGTTGATTATTCAGTGTTACTGGATAACTGGGCGGAAATGGTTGCCCGGAAAATGTTCCTGCAGGTTGAGCGTGAAGAGTGGCAACAGTGGCGATCGGTATCTGAGGAAATCGGCGCGGGCCTGCGTGATGTGGTAGGGAATACGCCTGTTGGTCAGGTAGCGCAGGATATCGTATATCGGCAAGTTCAGCTGATGAAATCGCTCCCCCTTGAGTCCGCTGACCGGGTGAGAGACATCCAGTCACGGGCAATTGAGGCGGTAGTGAGAGGCGAACGACCAGAGCAACTCTACGAGATGATCATGCAGACTGGAGGCGTTGCAGCCAGCAGGGCAAAGATGATTGCTCGTACTGAAATTGGCAGAGCTACCGGAGCATTGACGCAAGCGCGTGCTCTGGCTGTTGGTTCTGAGGGGTACTGGTGGAGGATTGAAGGCGCAGGCACTCGACCATCACACCGAAAAATGAAAGATAAGTTTGTTCGCTGGGATAACCCTCCGACGCTCGATGGCATGACCGGACACGCCGGATGCCTTCCGAATTGCAAATGCTGGTCAGAAGTGCAGATCCCTGAGCCGAGAAAGTAAAAAATACGGCTTTCATATCGCCTTTTGGCTGAACCTCAATAGCCGTTAAATGTTACGAAAATGTTGTATTAAAAAAAGCTGAATTTCCGGCTGGAAAACTGCTGGTTATGAGGCTCTAACAGGACATTTTAACCCAGTCCATTTTTGGCGGTGCGGGTAAGAACCATTATGTTAAATAGACGCCAATTTTGAACAATTATCCCATTCGACCGGGCTGCTGCTGAGCGGCCTTTTCTATGCCCGCCATTCAGCAGGTAACCCATGAAATATTTCTTTAAAACCCGACTGGGGAACACCCGTTTCCAGCTCGCTGATGGTTCTGTGCTGTTCAAGGATGTGCCTATTGGGCGCACTGGCGAGCAGGAGTACGACAAAACCGAAAGGCCAGAACTAACCCCGGGCGTGTGGGGAAAAATCATTGTCCGCCGAACTCCTGAAGAAGTTTTCAGCGAACGCGCGATGGCCTCGTTTGAAGGGATGGCGGTAACGATAGGCCATCCACGCGATTTTAATGGCGACATCATTTTTGTTTCCCCTGAAAACTGGCGGCAACTGGCACACGGACACATCCAGAACGTCAGGCGCGGTGAGGGGGATAAATCAGACCTGCTACTTGCTGATGTCATTGTTAAAAGTCCTGAAGCACTTCAGGCCATTGATGATGGCGATGATGAGGTGAGCTGCGGTTATGACGCAGATTACGAACAAATTTCACCCGGCCTCGCAAATCAATCTGCGATAACCGGTAACCATCTGGCCCTCGTCCCTAATGGGCGGGCTGGTTTCCGTTGCAAAATAGGGGATGCTATGCCTAGCACTACTAAACACTGGTTTACCCGGCTTCTTAAGGCCCGCAAAACCAACGATGCCGCCGAAATGGCGAGCTTGATTGATAATCCGCCAGATAGCGTGACTGGGGATGATGATGTTTCAACGTCTGTCACTCCTGGTGGTGTGGTTATTAACTTATCACCTCAAAACCCAATGCCAGCGCCAACACTGCCGGGAACAGGTGACGCCGAGGAAGACATCCCGGAATGGGGTAAAGCGCTGATCGCCGCGGTCGCCAAGCTAACTCCTGCAGCCTCCGCTACTGGCGATGAGGAGGACGAGGAGGAGAAAAAAGAAGAGGAAGGCGCTATTACAGGTGACGCCGCTTATCGTGCCGATCTGATTCAACCGGGTATCCAGTTACCGTCAAAGGCAAAGCCTACCGCCTTCAAGCGCTCGGTGCTATCAACTGCCGATCAGGCGATGGTGCGTTCTATCGTCGGTGATGCTGATATCACCAAACTGAAAAAAGCGACCGTTGATATGGCGTTTAACGCCGTGTCTGAAGTGGCGAAAAATCGTAATACCGCAGCTAAAACCGCTGACGGCTTCCGCTCAATGAACACCAATACCACCAAAACCATCGCGGAGATCAACGCCGCCGCGAAAGAAATCTGGGCTAAACGCTAACGGGGCATTAAATGGATAACACTTTTCTCTACCGGATGCCTGCGGGCATCCCCGGGGCAATCTCACGTCCGCAGGATCTGACGGTTGAACCTCAAACGCTGGATAGCACTAAAGCATTCAGTGCCTATGGCCTTGCCGGGAAGTTCTCCGCAGGTAAATTCGTGCCGATCGAGGCATCGGATACCGCAGCCGTAGTGGTTGGTATTTACGTCCGTCCTTATCCGACCACAACACAGCCAGATAAAGTTCGCCAGATCGGTACTGGTTACAACTTTGCTGGTGATTGCATGAAGCGTGGTTATGTCACGGTAAATCTTGGCTCTGATGCAAGCGCCGTTACGCTTGGTGGGGAGGTTTATATGCGTGTAGCCACTCCGACCGCATCCAGCCCACTGGGCGCCTTCCTGGCAGCTGCTGATGGCGATAACACTGTCCAGCTTACCAATGCTTACTTCAATGGCCCTGGCGATGCTAACGGCAACATTGAACTGGCCTTCAACATTTAAGGAAATCGCAAATGCCAATGACATTTGACCAGGCAACAGTAGACAGTTCTGGTGCCTTTCTCATCGGAGAGCTGGAGCGCTTGGATCAGACGCTGAACCTGCCGCTGACCTCACAGACGTGGAGCCGCGATATTCAACTTCGCGAAGACGTGTCTATCGCTGACGAAATCAGCTCTTTCACCAACACCACCTTTGCGGCTGCCGGCACACCGAATGCTAACGGTAAAAACTGGATCAGCCCGCTGGCCACTGCGATTGCAGGCGTCAACGTTGATATCGAGAAAAAGGGCTTCCCGCTGGAACTATGGGGCATGGAGCTTGGCTGGACCGTTATCGAACTGAATGCTGCGGCACAGGTAGGCCGTCCTATCGATACCCAGAAGTACGACGGTATGCAGTTGAAATGGAATATGGATACCGATGAGCAGGTTTATATCGGTGACACGGCAAAAGGTGCGAAAGGTCTGCTGAACCTGTCTCAGGTGACCCCGACCAACGCGACTAAAACGTGGGCCACGTCAACTCCAGATGAAATCCGCGCCAGCATTAACCAGGTACTGAGCAACGCATGGGCCCGTTCTGCTTACTCTAAAGTGCCGGAAGACTTGCTTATCCCGCCAGAACAGTATTCGTTCCTGGCGAGCACCATCGTTTCCAGTGCAGGTAACCAGTCACTTCTGACTTATCTGGAGACAAACACCATCGCTTACCACCAGAACGGCAAACCGCTGAACATTCGTCCGGTTAAATGGATGAAGGGGCGTGGTGTTGGCGGTACGGATCGCATGGTGGCCTACACCAACGATAAGAAGTTTGTGCGCTTCCCGATGGTCCCGCTGCAGAGCGTCCCGATCCAGTATCGCGGTCTGTATCAGTTGGTGACTTACTACGGCAAGCTGGGCGCGGTTGAGCCGGTTTACCCGGAAACCCTGAACTACATGGATGGCATTTAATCCAGGCATAGCCCCTTAACAGGGGCTTTTTTCTAAGGAATCCCGATGAAGAAAATCTATGTACTGACCGCGTTTAATTTCAACGACGGCGACAAAATAACGCCATTCGCTGCAGGTTTTCATGATGTTGATGATGCTGTTGCAGAGCATTGGTTTGTGAAAGCGCATTGCTCGCCCGATGGTGAAGCGCCTGCACAGGTAGACGATCCGCGCATTGCAGAGTTTGAAGCCAGAATCGCCGAGCTTGAAGCACAACTCAAAGAGGCTAAAGCCAATGGCAAAAAACAAAAGCCTGCCGACGCCTGAGAAATTCCGTACCGACTTCCCGCAATTTTCTGATGAAGATAAATACCCGACACCGATGATTCAGGTCAGATTGAATCTGGCGGATGTCCTCATGAGTGAGGCGCGGTTTGGTGAGGATATTTTCCCCTACGTAGTAGAGCTGTTTGTCGCCCATTACATGGCGTTATACGCGGCTGATATGCGAAGCGCTGCTGTTGGCGCTTCAGGTGGGGCGAATAGTGGCGTTCAGACATCTAAATCAGTGGATAAGGTCTCAGTGGGCTATGACGCCAGCATGACGCTTAACCCGGATGCAGGTTTCTGGAATAACACGCGCTATGGCTCAGAGTTTTGGGAATACCTCATGATCTTCGGTGCCGGGGCTATTCAGTTAGGTACGCCGTAATGAAATCCGGATTAACGATTACCACAGATAACGCTGAGTCTGTTCTGGAGTCTCTACGCCAGCTTTCAGGTATGGATGTGCTGGTGGGTATCCCGGATGGCCCAAAGCGCGAAGACGCTCCGCTGACGAACGCAGAGCTGGGTTATCTGCAATCGACAGGGGCAACCATTGAAATTGACGGTGCGGTAGTGACGCTACCGCCCAGACCTTTCCTGGACATGGGTATTGAAGACTCTTTACCCAGAACAACGGCACACCTGAAGGCCGCAGCAGAGGCAACCATGGAGGGCAAAACGGATGCAGCCATGCGGGAACTCGAAAGCGCCGGACAGATTGCCCGTGATGCTTCTAAAGCGGTGATCGGTTCCGGCGATCGCCTTACCCCCCTTTCTGATAAGACGATTGCTAACCGCAGGGCAGCAAAGCCGCCGATCCCAGGCGATAAGCCGCTTTATGCTCGTGGGTTCCTGCTGCGTTCGATTACGTATGTCGTGAGGAAAAAATAATGCCGCTTCTCGATGTTACCGATGTGCTGCTGGATCCGGACTTTATGGATACCTCTCTGGTCTGTCATCGGCAGGTGCAAACGGTCGATGAAGATAATTACCCGACCAACACCGCTCAAGCTATCCCGTTCTCTGGTGTGGTGACGGTAGACCGCTCTCTTGAAGCCAAACGAATGGCGGCGGGACAGAATATCAACGGAGCAATTCTCATCGTGACGCAATTCCGGCTCACGCAGGGGATGCCAGCCAGTGATTCAACACCTGAACTAGATGCCGATATCGTGACGTACAGCGGACGTAATTACCGTGTGACGTTTGTCGATCCATATACCCGATACGGTGCCGGGTTCGTTCAGGCGCATTGCGAATTGCTCGAATTTAACGGAGGTATTCCCGTTGAGTAACGACAGCACAGAGCCCGGATACCTTACGCCCGTTGGCAGCGAGCCGGATTACGACGAAGAGCTGGAGCGACAGCTAAGTCGCTGGGTGAGGGGAGTTACGGGGATGCCTGCAAAAATGGTTTTCCCGCGCTTTACGGATCCCCAGCAAAAGATACCGCTGAACGGGGAAACGTGGTGCGGTTTTAACTTCTCCACGCTCTCACGGCCTGGCATGCCAGCAAACATCCAGGTAAGCGAAGAGCAGAGCGAGCAATGGTCGTGGGAAGGGATTCAGGTTCTGCTCTGTTTCTACGGCCCTGGTGGTTCTGCGATGGCTACGCGCTTCCGTGACGGAATATTCATTGAGCAAAACTCAGATACGTTTCGACGAATCACAGGTTTGTCGCTGGTGGATGCCGGAGATATACGAAACCTCCCCGAATTAATCAATAACCAGTGGGTGCGCCGGTACGACGTGACCGTGACCCTTTCCCGCAAAAACACCCGTACTTACAACGTTAAATCTATCGTTGGCCCTAACGTCACGATAGTTACCGGAGACTAAAATGGAAAAAGGGCTTCCCCTTAACCGTATCGCTAACGTGACGGTGACGCTTTCCGCACGGGCCGCGCAGGGGCGCAATTTTGGCTCGATGCTTATCCTGGGTGATTCAACCGTCATCCCGATCGCCGAACGCCTCCGGGCTTACTCATCGCCTGATGATATTGGTGATGATTTCGGGGTGGACAGCGAAGAGTATAAAGCCGCTGTTATCTGGTTCTCTCAGCAGCCACAGCCGACACTGGTTTATGTCGGTCGCTGGGTGAAGACGCTTGAAACAGGCGAAGCTGGCGAAGTTGAAACACTTCTTGAAGCGGTCAATGCACTGATGGACTACAACGCCTGGTATGGTCTGCATCTGGCAGTGCCTGAAGCGGATTATCCGAATGACGCCGATATCATCACCGTTTCCGCTGCGATTGAAGCATCTACCGTTTCCCGCATCTTTGGCATTACCACTGATGAAGCGACGATCCTGGATGCGGCGACAACTACGGATCTGGCCTCAAAACTGAAAGCCGCGAAATACAGCCGGACGTTTATTCAGTATTCAACCAGTAGCCGCTATGCCGCACTTTCTGCCTTTGCACGTGCGTTCACGGTTGATTTCACTGGCAGCAACACGACGATCACCCTGAAATTTAAACAGGAGCCTGGCATCACCTACGAAACGCTGGGTACGTCGCAAGCCAATAACCTGGAAGCGAAGAACTGTAACGTTTACGTCTACTACGAGAACGATACAGCGATTCTTGAGCAGGGCGTCATGAGCAATGGTGACTTCTTCGACGAGCGTCACGGCCTCGACTGGCTACAGAACGCGGTACAGACTGCCGACTTCAACACGCTCTATACCAGTACAACCAAAATCCCACAGACCGACGCCGGAACCACTACCCGTATTGCGAACATTGAGCTGGTGCTCGATAAAGCCGTGCAGAACGGCCTGTTTGCGCCGGGCAAATGGACGGGTGGCCCGATGGGGCAGCTCAACACTGGCGACATGCTGACGAAAGGCTATTACACCTGGGCGGAAAACGTTGATGACCAGTTACAGGTCGATCGTGAAGCGCGTAAGGGTGTGCCGATTCAGGTTGCCGGGAAACTGGCTGGTGCTGTCCATTACGGCAGCGTGGCAATCACAGTGGTTCGCTAAGGAGAGTCCTGATGTCTGCTTATTCGTTTCTTGATATCTCGGCTTCCCTGGCTGGACCTACGGGAGCTATTGAACTCGGTGCTGGTTCAGCGAACTCCGAAGAGGGGATCGTGGTTGCGATGACCGAGGCAAAAAACACCATGACCATCGGCGCAGATGGTGAGGGTATGCACAGCCTTCACGGCGGCAAGAGCGGGACGATTACCGTTACGTTGCTGAAAACTTCCCCGGTAAATAAAAAGCTTTCGCTGATGTACAACGCGCAGAGCCAGTCCTCTTCCACCTGGGGGAACAACGTCATTGTCGTCCGTAACAAAGCAAGTGGTGATATCGCCACGGCACGCGGTGTGGCCTTCCAGAAACAACCAGACTGGAACAACCCTAAAGTCGCCGGAACGGTCGCATGGGTATTTGACTGCATCAAAATTGATGAACTGCTTGGGGAATTTTAACCGATGGAATGCACGATTAAAGGCGTTAATTACCGCGCCAATAAGCTGGGCGTATTTGAACAGTTGAAGGTATCCCGCAAATTATTACCGATCCTCGCTGGCCTGATGACTGATTTTAGCAGCATCAAAAATCTTCTTCCGGCTGGTGGCGTAAAAGAGCTATTTCCGGAAGGCGGAGAGGAAGGTGGCGAAGCCGTTAATTTGGAACGGTTGGAGCCAGTTTTCAACACGCTGCTACCGCGTATCGCTGACGAACTGTCAAAACTCACCGAAGAAGACACGAACGCTATCATCCATCCCTGTCTCGCTATGGTGGTGCGTGAAAACGGCAAACAATGGACGCCAGTCTTCCGCAGTGGTGAATTGATGTTTGATGACATTGATCTGTTCAGCATGCTGCAACTGGTGGCGCGGGTGGTCGCCGATAGCCTGGGAAATTTTTTGCCAGAACTCCCCGACAACGCGACGCCCACCCCGAAAGCGGACTGACGCTGGATTCTTTGCCTGATGGTGAAGACTATCTGATGCGCCCGGTAGATGCCGGGTACATCCCTTACTCTGCGCTCAAAGATGGTTCGGTAGACCTGGCGGATATCGCCAGAATGAATGACTGGCTGGATCTGAAGGCTGACAACGAGTACCGGATCGCAAGATGGAGAGAGGCGAATGAACGCTGAGACGATTAAAGATTTTCTCGTGTCGCTCGGCTTCAAAGTCGATGAAAGCGGCGAGCGGAAATTTAATGCAGTGCTGGCGGGAGTCACTTCTAACGCCATTAAAACCGGGTTCGCCGTTGAAGCGGCGGCACTCTCTGTTGTCGCCTTTACGGCAAAAATAGCCCAGGCATCGGACAAGTTGTACTGGGCCTCCCAGCGCACTGGCGCGACGGTGCAGGGGCTTAAACAGGTTAGTTATGCCATTTCGCAGGTTGGCGGTAGTGCTGACTCGGCGATGAGTTCGCTGGAGAGCCTTTCACGGTTTATCAGAACCAATCCCGGCGCGGAGGGTTTCCTAAACCGCCTGGGTGTGCAAACTCGCGACGCCAGCGGCAATATGCGCGATATGGCGAGCATTTTCACCGGGGTAGGCCAGAAGCTTAGCAGCATGCCGTATTACCGGGCTAATCAGTACGCCAGCATGCTGGGTATTGATGAAAATACCCTGATGGCGATGCGGCGCGGTGTCGGCGGGTTCTCCGGCGAATATTCCGCTATGGCGAAAGCGATCGGCTTTAATGCTGATCAGGCCGCGGTAAGTTCTAACCGGTTCATGACCTCGCTTCGGTCGTTCGGCGAAATGGCAGGGATGGCGCGGGATAAAATCGGCGCTAACCTGGCTGGTGGCCTCGCTGGGTCACTGGATAAATTACGCCGTCAAATTCTCGATAACTTCCCGAAAATTGAGCAGACGCTGACGGCGGCTATCAAAGGGGTATTGTGGCTGGGTGACCTTATTGCCCGGTTATTCTCCCGGCTGATGGAAGGGACTTCTGATCTACTGGACTGGTGGAAATCACTGGATAAGCAGACGCGGGAACTGATCACGCTGTTTGGCGCATTAACGGTAGCGCTGCGGATCCTTAACAGCACGTTCTGGATGTCTCCTGTAGGGCTTGTTACTGCGTTCGCTGCCAGTATCGCTTTGCTATGGGAAGACTATAAAACCTGGAAAGAAGGCGGCAAAAGCCTGATTGACTGGGGGAAATGGAAGCCGGAAGTAGACGCCGCCCTGAAGATGGTAAAAGACCTCCGGCAGACCGTCGTCGATCTGGGGAAGGCACTGGCAAAACTTCTGAATATTGACCCTAAATCCTGGTCTCTGAAGTGGGATTTCAGCAACTTCATCAGCCAGATGGGCGAATTCAGTAAGATGCTGAGCATGATTGGTGACCTGCTGAGCGCTATCAAGGATGGGCGCTGGTCCGACGCTGCCAGTATTGGTAAGCAACTACTGAGCCAGGGCAACAATAACCCGGATGCTCTGCCAGGTGTATCTGATAGCGCTAATGGAGCGGCTGACTGGATTAAGGATAAGTTTGGTTTTGACCCTCGTAGCGTCGGACGATTTTTCCGTGGTGAAGGTAACACGCTTGCAGACCGCAACAACAACCCTGGAAATATTCGCCCGGTAGGTGGTAACGGCTTCCGTTCCTTTGGCTCTGCGCTGGAAGGATGGCAGGCGATGAAAAACCAGCTGATGCGATATTTCACCGGGAAAACGACGGGGCGCATGCTGCAAACGGTCCAGGACATCGTGAGTACCTGGGCTCCTGCTGGCGATAACAACGATCCTCAGCTTTACGCCAAACAGGTAGCTGGCTGGATGGGCGTTTCCCCTGATGCCGTATTGAATCTGAATAACCCTAATACGATGGCTTCCCTGATGCAGTCTATGGCCCGTAAAGAGGGATACGCCAACTGGCAAAGCCCTTTAGCGTATCAGGCTGCAGGCGCATCAATTCAGCAAAACAACACCTATAACATTCACGGCGGTAACGCTATGGAAGTTGGTCAGGAGGTCGGACGCCGCCAGATTGATGCAAATGCCAGGGTAATGCGCAAAAACCAGAGCGGGGTAGGTTGATGGATATCCTTTCTACGCTGTTTCAGCAGCAGTCCCGGCGTATTGGTCTGATTGTTCCCAGCGTTGTAGTTTCTGAGAAGCATAACGACACGCTGGAAATTACTGAGCACCCCGTCGAAACGGGGGCTCCTGTTTCAGATCATGCCTATAAACGTCCCTCAGAGGTCGTGATGGAAGTGGGGTTTGCTGGTGGTGGTTCGCTGCTGGATTTCATTGATACGTCCTCTCTGGGCTTAACGCTTGGCCTGAGCCCTAAAGAAACCTATCAGCAAATACTGGACCTGCAGTCCAGCCGGATCCCTTTTGATGTCGTCACAGGTAAAAGGCTATACAGCAACATGCTGATCAGGGCGATTGAGGTCACCACTGACCGTACATCAGAAAATGTACTGATGGCGGTATTAACGCTCCGTGAAGTGATTATCACCCAGACTCAGCAGATAGCGGTAGCCGATAAAGCCGATATGAAAGAGGGGGCCAATACGTCAGCCGTTATCAACTCCGGCACAAAAGCCGCAAAGCCTCAAAACGAATCCTTGCTTAGCTCTGGCTGGCAGGGGCTCAAATCAATTATTGGAGGCGGCTGATGCAGGTATACGAAATCCCCCTCACTGCTGATAACCAGCAATTCAGTACCATTCTGGCGGGTGTTACCTACCAGATAAGCATCACCTGGCGTGATCCGTGCTGGGTTCTGGATATCGCCAATAGCAGCGGTAACCAGGTGGTTAAAGGTATCCCCCTTGTGACTGGCGCTGACCTGCTGGCTCAGTATTCCTATCTCGGGTTTGGTTTCAAACTCGCCGTGGTTTGCGACGATGCGAACCAGGATTACCCAACCCAAACCGATCTCGGTACCGCCAGCCACTTACTGGCAATAACGGAGTAATTATGTCACAAAACTGGATGCGGCATTTCGAACTGCAGCTACTGGACGAAAACGGGAAGGGAATAGACCTGGGTGACTTCAAAGTTACTTTCACAATCGACTGGTTCAACATCAGCAGCGCTACACGAACCGGGACGTTTAAGATTTATAATCTGTCTGCGGATACGGTGAACCGGATCACCGGTAGTGAATTTGCCACTATTCGCGTAATCGCTGGTTATGATGGTATTGCCGCCGATGTTGACGCCAGCGACGTAGGCCGCGTTCGTGAGGTCGATGCTTCTCAGGTGGGGCAGTCTGACGGTCGTAACTGGGGATTGCTGTTTACAGGCGATATTCGCTACACCATCACAGGCAAAGATAACCCGGTTGATTCGTTCGTACTGATTCAGGCCGCAGATACCGATCTGGCGTTTACCTCTTCAATCACGGTGCAGACGCTGGCGGCAGGATATACCGTAGCCGATATGAACCGCGCTTTGATGAAGGACTTCGAGGCGAAGGGCGCGACTGAGGGCGTCACCCCGCCAATGCCTGCTACCGTCTTCCCACGCGGGCGCGTGCTATTTGGTATGACGCGAGACCTGATGGATAACGTCGCAAGGCAATGCGGCGCAACCTGGCAATTCGTTGATGGTCAGCGCCAGATGGTGGCAAAAAATGAGTATGTGCACGAAGCTATTGTGTTGAACAGCGCAACCGGGCTAATTGGCATGCCTCAACAAACGATCGGCAACGGAGTGAACGTACGCGCTCTGATTAACCCAAACATTCGGGTTAATGGCCTGATTGAGCTTGATCAGGCATCTGTCTACCGCACCGCACTCGCGAATAATGATATCGCTATGGCTGGTGGACGCATTACCGATCAGGACAATAACGGGAACATCTCAATAACCGGAACCACCTCACAGCCTGCCAGCATTGCTACGGACGGCGTTTATATTGTGCGCGGCATTATGTACACTGGCGACACAAGGGGCCAGGCGTGGTACATGGATATGATGTGTGAAGCGCGTGGGGCTCAAGATTTGAGAACTCAGGATTCGCTCAACCGGGGGTAAGTTTGAAAGCATTCGCTTTTTGCATTGCAGCTATGATGTCATTTGGTGCCTCAGCAAGCGGGTATACTGCATACTGTGGTCCGTACACCATTGTTGCAAAGGTAGGTGAAATGGATATGGTCAACGGTGAGCGTGTGACCTCCCAGAAAATCACAAACTTGGGGACTGATGGCATCAAAATTGAGATGGGTTTGATGCCAGCCAAAGACGGGAATAACTACGGATTTGAGTACATTCACCGCCCTGGTAGCGATAAGCGTTTTTTGAACGTTCAACTGCTGCAGAACAGCATGGATGCACCGAAAATCATTGGTTCTTATCCATGCAAAAAAGTGGATAATTAATCACATGCATTTTCAATAGGTTACTATCTACTGATTGGTTGTGGTATATTTTGTGACCGTAACTACAACCAATACAAGGAGTAATCTTCAATGGAAGCGCTGTACGCAATTTTGATAGTTTTGGGATTAGGTGCATTGTTCGCCTGGTATTTCACATCAAAATATTACAAAAAGACTTACACAAGCAAAATTGAAATTTTAGAAAGTAATCATCGACGTTCACTTAATGAAGAACGAGAAGAAAAGGAAGAGGCTATAGAAAAGTTCAGGAAACACGAAATAATTCGTGAGCTTGAACACGAGAACTTAAAAAATGAACTTAGAGATACTATCGAGAAAAATAGGGCTAAGAGCAAAGAGATCCTCGCAAGAGCAGTTGATTACGCATTCAATTTCGAAAAGAGTTTTCTATCTGAGCATCAGACAGCACAGTATGAAATACAAAAAGTTCTTGATGATACCTACCGTTATAAAAGGAAAACGCTTCTCTCTTCTGTAACTTTGAGAAATTTTGAGAAAAAACTCGAAGATATCAAAAAAGAAAAAGCAATTTATCAGACTCTTATCGCGAAATATGACTTCTTCGAACTTGTTGATAATTCCGACTGGAATTCGGTTGAAAAAGAATTCAGGGACAAAGTTTTGGCCCTACAGGAAGCTCAAGATGAGCGTGAGGCACAGAATGAGCTGAAACGTCAAATGCGAGAAGAGCGTCAAAGAGCTGAAGAGCTTGAGAAACAGCAGCAAGAGGCTGAGGCGAAAGAACAGGAGCTTGAGGCAAGAAGAAAGGCGGTAGAAGAAGCACTTCTTGCGGCAGATGAAGAACATCGCCTTGAACTGGAAGAAACTCGCCGCCAGTTAGAGCAGGAAATTGAAGATGTTCATAAACAGTATGAGCGAGCAAAATCTATGGCGCAAATGACTAAGCAGGGACATGTTTATGTCATTTCTAACATCGGTTCATTTGGTGAGAATGTCTATAAAATTGGTATGACTCGTCGCCTTGAACCTCTAGACCGTATTAGTGAGTTAAGTGGTGCAAGCGTTCCATTTGAATTTGATGTTCATGCAATGATTAGTTGCGATGATGCACCTGCACTAGAATCAACGCTTCATAATAAACTAAATGGGGAAAGGCTGAATAAAGTTAATCTTCGTAAAGAGTTCTTTAAAACTGATTTGGATAAAATTATTAAGTGCGTTGAGGAACATCATGGGAAGGTTGAATATGTTGCCAATCCTGCGGCTCTCCAATATTACCGCAGTTTAGAGATGAATGATGAGTCTGTTGCTGAAAAGCAAGCGGCTGTGGCATAAGCAATAAATTCAATTTTCCTATTCATAAAATGACCCGCTTAGGCGGGTTTTTTCATATACGGAGTTTAAAATGCCTTCGTCCAATCAAACTCGAAGCGGCTCCCTTGATGAAACTTTCGAGTCAGAACGGAAAGTTTTAAAGGAACAAATCCGCGTCGCGCTACCCGGCATTATTCAGTCATTTGATCCTGAATCAGTAACCGCAGTTGTGCAGCCGGCTATCCGCTATGTTGAGCGTGATAACGATGGTGCTACTGAAACACAGGATTACCCACTGCTTACCGATGTTCCAGTGATTTTCCCTCGTGGCGGCGGCTGTACGCTGACCTTTCCAGTCAAAGAGGGTGATGAATGCCTGGTGATATTCGGTGACCGCTGTATCGATTTCTGGTGGCAAAGCGGCGGTATTCAGGAGCCGGTAGACGACAGGATGCACGATTTATCTGATGCGTTCTGCATTGTCGGCCCACAATCACAGGCAAAGAAAATCGGTGGCATCAGTAACAGCTCGGTAGAACTCCGTAGTGATGATGGCGGTACAAAGCTGAGCCTTAATCCTTCGAGTGGTGAAATCAATGGTACCGCGCCTGGTGGATTCAATCTGAATGGCCTGAAAATCCTCCCGGATGGTCGCCTGCAGCTGGTGGATGGTTCCATTGTCGATAAGCACACGCACGGCGGCGTTGAATCTGGTGGGAGTAATACAGATCCGCTTGGGGGATAACATGCGCTACCGTCGAGAAGATGATGACGGGGATTATACGTTTGGTCAGGGTGATGATACCTGGCTGGTTAACTCTCCGGAGGCCGTCGCGCAGGCCATTAAAACGCGCTTCCTGCTCTGGTACGGCGAATGGTTCCTTGATACGACAGAAGGAACACCCTGGATACAATCTGTCCTCGGAAAGCACAAGCCAGAAACCTATAACCTCGCTATTCGAAAACGCATTCTTGAAACGCGCGGGGTGAAATCCATCACCGACTTTAATACTACCGTTGACAGCCGCACACGGCGCGTAACATTCACAGCAACGGTGGAAACCATCTACGGGACAACGACAGTAACCTCGGAGGCGTAATGGCTCTGGACCTTGAATCACTCGGCTTATCGGCAACGGTAACCGCTGAGGGGATAAGTGCGCCTGACTATCAAACCATCCTGTCTACTGTGACGGGATATTTTCAGCAGATTTACGGCAGTGATGCTTATATCGATCCGGATAGTAAAGATGGTCAGCTAATCGCGCTGTTGGCGTTGGCAATCCATGACGCCAACAACACGGCTATTCAGGTATATAACAGTTTCTCACCATCAACCGGGATCGGCGTGGGACTGTCCAGCAACGTAAAAATTAACGGCATCGAGCGGCACGAGGCGACGAACTCAACGGTTGACTTGCTATTAACCGGCACGGCTGGAGCCACAATCACTAATGGCTCTGTGAAGGATGCAAACGGGGTTGTCTGGAATCTTCCCGAAACAGTATCAATCGGCATTGATGGGACGATTGTTGCTACCGCAACCTGTGCAAACACTGGTGCTGTCGCCGCACTGGCGGGAACGGTGAACAAAATCAACACGCCTACGCGGGGCTGGTCATCTGCAAATAACCCACAGGCCGCTACTGTTGGCGCGGCTGCGGAGAAAGATTCAGAGCTTCGCATCAGGCAGTCACAAAGCGTTGCCCTGGCCTCTATCACGCCGTTTGAAGCAGTTGATGGTGCAATTGCGAATATTAAAGGCGTCACTCGTCACAAATTGTATGAGAACGATCAGGACGTGCCTGACGCCAATGGCCTACCGCCGCACTCAATAGCCGCAATTGTTGAAGGTGGAGACGCTACGGAGATTGCAAACACGATTCGTGGCGTAAAAGACCAGGGAACGACGCCATACGGCAGCACAATCATTTCTGTGCCGGACATGTACGGCAGTCCTCACCCGGTCGGATTCTCGCGCCCGGTTGATGTGCCTATTTTTGTCAGCATTACGATCGAACCTCTAACCGGGTATACCTCTCAGGTAGGGAATGAAATAAAAGCTGCTGTAGCGGCGTATATCAACTCCCTGGCTATAGGCGCGAATGTAGTGATAAGCCGTGTCTACTCCCCAGCTAATCTGGGAGTGGTCAGTGGCGGTAACTCTCGTTATTACGACATTACAGAGCTGCTGATCGGGACGTCTGCTGATACGGTTGCTGCTGCTAACGTTGTGATTGCCTTCGACCATTCAGCATCCTGTAGTATCGATAATATCCATCTGGAAGTGACGCCATGAGCAAATACACAGACCGGATATCAAACTATCATGCCGGAAAGCCGAAATTCTTTTCTCATGTAGATCTTTCCACGCGGCCCCTAATTGATATCTCACAGACGATGACAGGAATGATATCGGCTTTTGATATTGATACGGCAGTTGGTAAGCAACTGGATATTCTTGGCGAGTGGATAGGGCGAAAGCGAAGGGTTAACACGCCAATCTCTGGTGTGTATTTCTCCTGGGATACTGAAAAGCTTGGATGGGATCAGGGTGTATGGCAGGGGCCATTTGACCCGGATGATGGTTTTCTTGACCTGAGCGATGAAGTTTATCGCCTGGTATTGAAGGTTAAAATCGCTATCAATCACTGGAACGGTCAGAACGACACATTACCACCTATTCTCGACTCTGCGCTGGCTGGCTCCGGCATACGTATGGCGATTATTGATAACCAGGATATGTCGATTTCTATCTGGATACTCGGTGACCCGGCAGCGGTCATGAGCGAGACGGACAGACTTATTCTGGACAGTGCAGTGAATAGAGGTCCGTTTATCAAGTTGCCACCTGGTTATGTCCCCTCACGGTATGACGCAAATCCACTTGACCAGGTTAACAGTGAACTCTGGTGGGCCATTCGTGGCGGTTATATGACCATCAAAGCTGCCGGAGTGAGAGTAAAAGAAATAGAGACAACCAGTGATGGTTATCAGTTTTTTGGGTTCGATATTGATAACGAATTTATCGCGGGATTTGATCAAGGCTCATGGGGAGAAAAATTTTAATGGCCAAAAATGATTTTAAAGCCTTTGCAATTGGCAATGGTGCAAATGTGATGTCTCAAGCAGATTATGAGGATCTTTCGGCTCTGGCATCTGGTTTTCTTTCTGGCAAAGCCTCATCGGCACAAGTAAACAAAGCAATTAGACAATCATCCACTATTGCGGCGGTTGTGGCGCAGTTTATTTCTGATAACAGCGGGGATGACGTCCTTGATAACGGGAATTTACCTGCCTTGCTGGCCAGTCTCGAAAGTGCCCTTCGCAATTCTGTCCCTGGCCGGTTGCAGAATATTGTTAGCTTTACCGCAAATGGGACCTACATCCCATCGCCAGGAACCAAACATGTAAAAGTTATTGTTACTGGTGGTGGTGGCGGTGGTGGCGGTTGTCAGGGAACATCCGGAACAGAATCAATTTCAGGTGGCGGCGGCGGCGCTGGCGGTACGGCCATTGCGTATTTTGCTGTAACTGAATCCAGCTATACAGTCACTGTAGGTGCCGGTGGTTCTGCTGGTGTTGGTGCTTTCCAGGGTGGAACAGGCGGAACCTCAATCATTAACGGCATCAGCGGATTGGGCGGAGAGGGTGGTCAGAAATCAGGAGTCACAACGCTGGCAGGCGGGAAAGGCGGTGTTTCTATTGGTGGCTCGGTTAACCTTCCTGGAGGTTACGGCACTGATGGGCAAAATGGCTCCCTGATTATCCCCGGCAATGGTGGATCATCATATTGGGGTGGCGGTGGTCGAGGGGGTGCACGTGTGGGCGTAGCAGGGGATTGTTATGGTTCCGGTGGTGGTGGTGCATATGACGCTGCCATGTCTGGAAACTCTTACAATGGCGGACAAGGGAAATCAGGAATTATATATATTGAGGAATATTCGTAATGGTAAGCAAGTATGCTGTCCTGAAAGAAGGTGTGGTAGACAATATTATTGTTGCTGATGATGATTACTCTCCTGATGATTTGGGAGTTATTAAGTATGGCGACGAGACATTTTGCCAGCCAGGCATGTTTTATAATAAGGCGGACGGCCTATTTTACGATGATAAAGAATATTCTAAAATAAATAGCAAGAATTAAGTCACTAAATTACCAGCAAGCAAACCGGCCTTATGGTCGGTTTTTTATTGGGGCGACCATGAATAAATATAATACCGGTGATCAAGTACCGTCTGCATCCATGCCAAACGCATGGGATAACATGTTGTCTATTGACGAATTCGTAGGTAGCGATGAAAACACTTTAACAACGCGGACAGGGATTGTACGGAAAACAATGGCAGGGATGGAAAAAGATGCAGACGAGAATCTTGAAAAAGTTTCTGCCGATGCTTCCAGAGTTGTTGAAGAAACCCGACAGAACCTTATCCCCCTCAGTCGCCAGTACATGACGCTTGCTGATGCTCAGGCGGATATAACGAATATCCCTGAAGGGAGCACAACCTATTACCGCAGCCCTGATGATAGTGCGCTGGCTATTGAGGTCGTCAACAATAGCGGTGTACTGTCGGCGACGGGCAGAGTAATGCCATCTCAGGGGTATGTTGATGCCACCATTAGTGAGTCCATTGATAAAAATAATGACAGTAATTTATCAAAATCCATTACTGCTGACGGAATGACCACTGAGTTGGAAACAGAATCTGGAGAAAAATTCTTCTCCGGAATGAATGAAAGTCTTCAGGAAATGGCATCGCGAAGCTGGAAAGACAACTCCTCGAATCTTCATTCAGCTACGGATAAAGACGGGGTACAGCTCGTTATTACCGATGCGGAAGGTAAAATCCGTATCCCTCTTACTAATTTTCCGTTGCAGGATCTGCTGGCTCAGGTTCAGCCTGTCCCAGGGCCGTTTCTCAACACGCTGAGCGCGGCCGATAAGGCGGCATATGGCTATATCGACGAACTGGGCGGTCTTAACCTTCCGGGGCTTCCGACATCCGTTAATAACATGCTGGTCAGCCTGTCTAAACGCCTTCAGCAGCAGACAGATAGCCGGTTTCTCACCAGCATCAAAGATTACGGCTGGGACCCGTCCAGTCAGGAGGATGCGCGACAGGTTATCCAGCGCGCAATCCGGGACATGGCTAGAAATCCTTACGGCGGGGTGATTTATCTTCCTCCTGGAGTGTACCGCCTGAGCTCATTCCTCACACCCGCGCCGAACGTATCGATTATTGGCGCCGGTACTGGAAAAACAATCCTGATGCCGTATGGCTCATATTCGGCTCTCCAGTTCACCACATCACCGACGAATCCCGTTCCGGAATTGACGGATTTTGTGTATTCCGATTTTGAGGTGGATTGTCAGGACCAGGTGTTGCCTGATGAAGGTTATCTCCCACGGACGAAGGGGCTGTATTTTAACTTCTACCGCCGCGGCCACCTGCACCGCCTGCGGGTGAGAAACTCTGGCGCGACTGGGATCGGCATCGACTTTGCGCGCGATTCCGCGATTACCGAATGCGTTGTGGAGAACTTTGGGCGGCTGGCACCATCCGGTAATGATAACCCTGCCGGGGCATCTGGCCTTGGTTTGGGCGCTGGTGGCACGCAGAGTGAACCGCTCTATGTTGCTGGAAACTTTTGCCGCAACGGTAAGAACTTCGGCATATTCCTTGAGAAACAGCATGGTACTAACGCACCTTACAGCTCTGAACACACCATCATCATGGGGAACACCTGTACCGGTAATAACGGCGGGATGGGTGATTGCGGTGTGGACGGAATGATTATGATCGGGAATAACTTCTCTGAAAATAATTACGGAGTCGTTATCAGTCCGGGGACCGTGCTGGCATATCCCGGTTCACGCGGGCGCCTGCAGGGCAATATTATCGCCAAAAATGCCAGGCATGGCGTCTATTACAACAGCACGACTGAACAGCGTGACGGCGAATACCAGATTGACGGCAATACCATCCGCGATAACGGAGAGGATGGGATTAACTTTAAAGCGCCGGGACAAGAAGTCCGAAGTATGTTTATCCAGGGGAATGACGTTTACCGCAATGGTCGCCATGGTTTCCATCTGGAAGACGGCACAGCCATCAATATGGACGTAGTTAATAACCGCTTCTGGAATAACGGCCTGACCGCTGCCGGAAACGGAATTAACCTGGCCTCAGAGGTAAAACTCAGCTCGTTCAGTGGCAATAAAATTCGCGACATCCAGTCTACGCCTACTCAGCAATACCCAGTTAATGCTACTGGCGCACTGACCGATGTCGATATTTCCTTTAACCACTGCGTTGGAAATGCACAGAACACCTTGAATCTGACCGGCACGCAAACCCGCGTCACCATGCTGAACAATCCGGGGATTTGATAATGTCCACCACTAAAAATCATATCAAAAATACTGTTTGCAGGAATAACAGGCGGGACTGTGTTTTCTTAAAATATAGAGAAGATGGTCAAAGCCGAGCGATTTCAGAAAATACCTTCACAAATACTAATGTCGCCCTAAATAAGGAATCTGACAATGGCAACTCAAATCAAGAGCAATAAAACTTATCAGGGCGATGCTGCCGTACTTCCTTCCCCGCAGGCCCCTATGCCGAAACTGGCCAGCCTTTACCTGGACTTTGAGAAAGAGCTTTATATTGCCCTCGGCAGAACAACCGGTAATGCAATTCGCTCCCGCCGTCTGGCTGACGTGGTAACCTTTACTCGCGCATCGGAAACAACACGGGTAAATAAAAGCGGATTAATCGAGTATCTCGCAGCGGGCGAGGCCGCGATCGAGTATGACCCGATCACAGGTGAGTGCCTTGGGCTGCGGGTTGCTGCGGGAACAACCAACCAGGTGGCAAACAGCGAAAACTTTTCCGGGTCTACATGGACAAAAACGAACGTTTCTACCACCGCAGCAAAAACAACAGCTCCTGACGGAAACCCGACAGCATCGCCATTCAATGAGACAACGGATAGCTCCGACCTGATTCACTCCATGCTCGAAAATGCCACGCCAGCGGCAACGATAGGCTCTCCGGTAACGTTCAGTATTTTTGCGAAGGCCAATACTGCCAGTATTATTCAGCTCGTTGCTCAGGGCGCTGTTGCAACCCCACAGTATGCCAACTTTGACCTGGTTAATGGCGTTCGCACCCGTAGCTCGACGGGTATCCTGCAAACCAGCGTCCGTAAATTTAAAAACGGATGGAACCGCATCAGTATCACGATCACTCCGACTGTAGCCGCTTCACCGAAATTTACCCTGGCACTGGTCAATGATGTGACGTCTGCGGCGGCATTACCGGCCTACACCGGCACTGGAAAAGGGATCTACATCTGGGCTGGACAGATTGAAAACTGGGATGGTGTGACGCCGTATATTCCAACAGCTGGTGCGACGGTGACACGCCCGGATGAAGTTTGCACGGTTCGGCAGGATCTGGATTTTATGGCAGCGGACCGTGGCTCTATTTTCGCTGATTACAACATGCCAGCTAGCCTGCAGGCGATGAGCGGGGTATATAATGCCGGGCAGGCCATTGTCTGTTTTGACAATGATTCTGTGGCTGAGTATGTGAATTTTATGAATCGTCGTATCAGTAACAGCATCACCAATCAGAACCTTACTGCAGCAGCTAAAATTATCGGCAGTTCAGAGATGACCGTGGAAGTTAAACGTTTGGGGCAAGTGAGAAACGGTCACCAGGCCTTCATCAGTTCGTTTATCAACGGCGATATGCGTGTATTTGACGGCATCAACAAGTACAGTGGCGAACCGCTGGTATCAACTCAACTGAACCGGCTGATGATCGGGCGAGCAAGAACGACACCTCCAGCGGTTTCCAATACATATCTCAAGCGTCTGGTGTATTACCCGGTTACATTAGTTGATACTGATATGGTGTCTCAGTTTAATGCACTTTCATAAAAATCTTGTGAAGGTTGTTACTTGACCAAAATCAGTCATATCTTTATATATTCATGGGAAATAAACCAAGAGGGAAGCATATGAACGGGTCTTCATCACATGATGTAGAATGGTTGTTTAGGCAGATTTTTGACTACCTTACAGAAAAGCAAGGTACACCTGGTTATAAGTTAAGCAAAATTGAGAAGGTTGTTTTAGACTCATTGATCAAGGATGCCGGGATCACTTGCTATGATGATCTTGACGAGGAGTTCGAAGCCATTCAGGCGCAAGTAGTGGCTGTGGAAAATGACCCTGAGAAAAAAGTCCTTAAAGAGCTACTTCTGCGATATGCCATGCTGCTCTGGTATGACTTTAAACCTTATCGCTACTAACTATCCTCCTGGCCTGGAAATCATCCGGGCCTTAATTACTGATGTTTCTAATCCCCGATCTCCATTCAGCACATCAGATATAAATTTCCACCCGATAACCGTATGCAAAGGTTACCGGGTGGGTATTGTTCTGGAGAGCATCCTAAGGCTGGTATTTTGGGGCGGATTTTGGGGCAAAACGGGCTTTGGGGCATGATTTGGGGCAATAAAATGTTCGCATTTGTCCGCATTTGTCTTTAGCTGAAAGGGCGTATCTTATTGAAATGTGGTTAGATCATTGATTTTCGAAAGGTAAATTTTTTCTTGCCATAATTATGCTTTCATTTTAGCAAACGCCCGCCGCGGCCATTTTCGCATTTGTGTCCTTGGGAATGTCCTTATCTATGTTTGGATCAATTTTTTGGCGGAAAAACAAAAATATGACTGGTAAAGGGTCGAAGAAGGTGTTGACGGATACCTACGCTGCACCGCTTAAACAAAGCAAAATCTATTTTTAAATTTAATAGCTTTTAGCCAACCGGCAATCGCGTGCTATTTATTTGCTGCGGTGAATTCCCCTCTGCGGCGGAGCGTTCAGTTCAGTCTCCTGTTGGCGAAAATTAGCACGCGAATTAGTTCGAACTGGCTAATTCACCGGGAGGCACCCGGCACCGCAATCACCATTCGCAAACTATGAAACCCGATCGCTGCAAGCGTGATTTTTTCGTCGGGAAAATATTTAGCGCTGGAATGAAAGCCGCGCTGCTGCGGCGCTTTGCCTGACGAGATCAAGCTTTAAGCGGAAAATTTGCTAGAAAATGTTAATGAGGCGCATAAATACGTATTTCGCCTCTCGACGGCAGGCGCTGCGCTGCCTATTATTCTTGAGTTTGTTTATTCTAAGATGTTTCTGAAGGGGGAGAGGATGCGAGCTGCGTTTTTAGTGGGATGTGCGGCATTATTACTGTCGGCTTGTAGTAACGAGCCGGTGCAACAAGCCACCGCGGCACACGTACCGCCCGGCATGCGCGCGGCGATGAGCGACAGCGGCCAGGCGAATTGCGCGATGGTTGGCGGTTCATTATCGGTTGCCCGCCAGCTTGATGGCACCGCTATTGGCATGTGCGCGCTACCGAACGGTAAACGCTGCAGTGAGCAGGCCTTAGCGGGCGGAAGCTGCGGAAACTACTAATACGCAAGGCGTGTGGTTACATTAAATCGGCGAGTTTATATACCAGCGATTGGTCGGCGGTCGCCAGCGTGAGCTGATTCTCCGTCAGATCGACCTGCGCGCCATCGCGCAGCATTTTGCTGAGGGTATTATCCAGCGCGTTCCGTTGTGGATCCGCGCACAGCTTACGCGTCATCGCCAGCTGTTCAACTTTTAGCTCGCCGTCTGACAGCTTGCCCTCGCCGCTGAAGCCATTGCACATCGTGCCTGACACATACATTTTTTCGCCGAAGCTAATTTCCGGCGGCGGCGTCTGGCTTGCCGGTAGCGCCTGGCCGTTAACGCTGGTCAGCACAAAACGGTGATGTTGTAGTTGTTCGGCGTTGGTAGAAACTTTGCTGTTGTATACGCAGCCCGATAGCAGCATGCCCGCCGCCAGCAGTGCAGCAAACTTATTCATTCGTACTCCAAAACATTTGTCATATCAATAAAACGAAAAACAGTGTAACTGTAATGCAGGCAGGATCTGTGGGGATTGTCTGAATGTGCCCCCCGTTAGCGGGGAGCACAAAAGGGGAAAGAAGCTTAGACCAGCGCGTTCGGGCAGGTTTCGCCCTTAGCTACCTGCTGCAGATTGCCAAGCGTTGTCTCGGAAATACCGATCAGCGCCTCAGCCGTCAGGAACGCCTGGTGCCCGGTAAACAGGACGTTGTGGCAGGCGGAGAGCCGGCGGAACACGTCATCCTGGATGACATCATTCGATTTATCTTCAAAGAACAGATCGCGTTCATTTTCATACACGTCCATTCCCAGTGCGCCGATTTTCTGATGCTTCAGCGCGTCGATAGCCGCTTGTGAATCTATTAGCGCGCCGCGGCTGGTATTAATGACCATCACGCCGTCTTTCATCTGATCGAATGCCGCCTGGTTGAGCAGGTGATAGTTTTCGTTGGTAAGCGGGCAGTGCAGGGAGATGACGTCGGACTGCGCGTACAGCGTCGGCAGGTCGACATATTCAACGCCGAGATCCAGCGCCGCCGCGCTCGGGTAGGGATCAAACGCCAGCAGGCGCATACCGAAACCTTTGAGGATCCGCAGCGTCGCGACGCCGATTTTACCGGTGCCGATCACCCCTGCGGTTTTGCCGTACATGGTGAAGCCAGTCAGCCCTTCCAGCGAGAAGTTGGCATCGCGGGTACGCTGATAGGCGCGGTGAATGCGACGGTTCAACGACATCATCATACCGATGGCGTGTTCAGCAACGGCTTCCGGCGAGTAGGCCGGGACGCGCACGACGCGCAGGCCCAGCTCTTTAGCGGCATCAAGATCGACGTTGTTGAAGCCGGCGCAGCGTAGTGCGATGTATTTCACGCCGTGGGCTTTTAGCTCTTCCAGCACCGGGCGGCTGCCGTCGTCGTTAACGAAGATACATACCGCTTCACAGCCGTTGGCCGTTTTCGCGGTCTTTTCGGTCAGCAGGAAGTCGAAAAATTCCAGTTCAAAGCCGTATGCGTCGTTAACATGCTGCAGATACTTTTTATCGTACTGCTTGGTACTATAAACAGCGATTTTCATAAGGCTTTCCTCTAGTGATAATACCGTCACGGTAGCATAATTAAAATAATCTTACAAATATTAAAAATTAGTTTAATCATCAGGTTATGATATTAATTCTAGAGCATATCGTAGTCTTAAGAAATCTCTTTAAAAGACAATACGTTTCACCAAATACTGAGGCTGAATGCCCCCGGCGCCAGCAGGATCAATGGCCAGAGTAAACCCGATGCCACATTGGCAACCTGGAAACGCCATAGCGGTGTACCGCTGGCGCCGGTGACCAGCGGTAACGTTGCGCGCAGCGGCGACAGAAAACGGCCGAAGAAAACCGCCCAACCGCCGTGACGGCGCAGGAATAGCTGGCTACGCAGCACGCGTTCGGCGCTGAGCCAGCGCAGGCGTTGCAGATGATGCTGATAGCGCCGGCCAATTTGCCATGAGAGCCAGAATCCGCCGATTGCGCCCAGGCTGGCGCTTAGCCACATTAACAGGAAATGACCGATGCTGGTTGAGGCAAGAGCTCCGAGCACCAGCAAACCCGAGGTACCGGGGATCACAAAAGAGATGAGGGCGCAGGATTTACTGAAGGTCAGCAGAAAAACAATCAGTAATACCAATGAATAATGGCTCTGGGCGCGTTCGATCAGCGAGATAATGAGCTCCACGGAATAACGGCTCCTTATTACCTGTTTTTCCAAGTGTCGCAGGCACAATTTAAACGAAGTCTAAATAGTTATTCAGCAGAAATGAGTGCGACTATCCTTAATCAGGACGTTAACTTTCACTCGCGGGTCGAACGTGCCACAATAGGCGCCTATCGGCTTTTACTTAGAATCAGGATTTGACTGCCCATGAAGGGTAAATATAAAGCCGCTCTTGCGCTGTTATTAGCTCTAATTTTGCTGCCGTTGGCCCTGTTGGCCACATTAACGCATTGGGTTCCGACGCTGGCGGGTATCTGGCTGCCGGTCGGCACGCGTATCTCGCTTAGCGAAAGTCCGCGCCTGACGCGCTCCTCGTTGATTATCCCCGATTTACGCTACCTGGTGGGCGATTGTGAAATTGCTCGTGTCAGCAATGCGCGCCTTACCCGTCCCAGCCGCTGGCGGCTACACCTGAGTGAACTGGATATCAATAGCGCCTGCCTGGCTAAGCTCCCCGCCAGCGAGCCGCTCTCCGGCGCGCCGCGAACCCTCGCCGAGTGGCAATCGATGTTGCCTTATAGTTGGTTAACTATCGACAATCTGCGCCTGTCGCCGTGGGAAAAATGGCAGGGGAAACTGGTGATGTCGTTGACGCCTGGGCAGCAGGATATCGGTTATTCAGGCAAAGAGGTCACATTACAGGCGAAACTGCGCGGCCAGACCTTAACGGTCAGCAATTTCAGCGCGCGGCTGGTAGAAGATCAGGCGCCGGTTAAGCTGGTCGGTGAATTCGAAATGCCGCTGGTGCCGGATGGCCTACCGGTCGATGGCCATCTGGTCAGCACCTTCGAATTCCCGCAAATGCCGGGTCTGGTGGATGCGGAACTGGAATGGCAGAAAAACCGCGGCCAGCTGCTGGTCACGCCGCGCGGTGAGGTCGAGCCGATGCTCGACCTGCCGTGGGAGATCACCCCTGAACGTATCACCATCAGCGATGGGCGCTGGAACACGGTGTATGCCGGCTATCCGCTTAGCGGGCGGGTGGCGCTTTCGTTTGGCGACTGGCAGAAAGGCACCGAGGAGATGGAAATCAGCGGCCGGCTCAACGTGTTAACGCACGGCGAAGCGGGTAAAGGCAACGCCGTGCTGAATATTGGCCCAGGTAAGCTAAGCATGGACCACAGCGACATGCCGCTCAGCCTGACCGGCGAGGCCAAGCTCGACGATATGATTTTTTATGCCGTGCTGCCCGCAAAACTCAGCGGCCCGCTGATGACGCCAGAGCTGGCTTTCCATCCCGGCGCGCTGCTGCGTTCACGCGGGCGGGTGATTGACTCGCTGAACATCGATGAGATCCGTCTGCCGTTGGCGGGGGTGAAAGTGACGCAGCAGGGGGTGGATGGCCGCCTGCAGGCGATACTGCGCGCCCATGAACAGGAAATGGGCGATTTTACCCTGCATCTGGATGGGCAGGCCGACAATTTTATGCCCGACCGCGGTCGCTGGTCGTGGCGTTATTGGGGCGATGGTCACTTTTCGCCGATGCAGGCGCGCTGGGATGTGAAAGGCGCCGGTGAGTGGCGGGATAGCGCCATTATTCTTAACAGCCTGTCGACCGGGTTCGATAAGCTACAGTACGGCACCATGCTGGTCAGCACGCCGCGCCTGACCCTCGATAAACCCATTCACTGGCTGCGCAATGAACAGCATCCAAAATTCAGCGGCACGTTGTCGCTGGATGCCGGTAAAACCACCTTCAGCGGCGGCAGCGTTCTGCCGCCGTCAACGCTCAAATTCAATATTGATGGCCGCGATCCGACCTGGTTCCTGTTTAACGGCTCATTGCACGCGGAGAAAATCGGCCCGATTCGTCTGACCGGCCGTTGGGACGGCGAACGCTTGCGTGGCCAGGCATGGTGGCCGAAACAGGCGCTAAGCGTATTCCAGCCGCTGATCCCGCCGGACTGGAAAATGACCCTAAGAGAAGGTGATATGTATGCGCAGGTAGCCTTTTCCGCAGCCTCCGGGCAGGGCTTTGAGGCCGGGGGCCATGGCGTCTTAAAAGGCGGTAGCGCCTGGATGCCGGACAACCAGATCAACGGCGTCGACTTTGTTCTGCCATTCCGCTTCAGCGGCGGGAGCTGGCAGCTCGGTACCCGCCGTCCGGTTTCACTGCGTATTGGCGAAATCGTCAACCAGTTCACCGCCAAAAATCTGAGTGCCGATCTCCAGGGAACATGGCCCTGGAGCGAGCAGGATCCGCTGGAATTGAGCAACGTTAATGTTGATATCCTTGGCGGCAAGCTGTCCATGCAGCAGCTAAGGATGCCGCAGCATCAACCGGCGCTGCTGCGTCTGCAGAATATCTCCAGCAGTGAGTTGATAAGCGCCATCAAAGTAAAACAATTTGCGGTCTCTGGCGCGTTTAACGGCGCGTTACCGTTATGGCTGAACAACGATAAATGGATCATTAAAGACGGCTGGTTTAGCAACCCCGGCCCGATGACCCTGCGGCTGGATAAAGACACCGCCGATGCGTTGGTGGCCGATAACGTCTCCGCCGGCGCGGCAATTAACTGGCTACGCTACATGGAAGTCTCGAAATCATGGACGCGCATCAACCTTGATAATCTCGGCAAGCTGACGATGAGCGCGGCGATTAGCGGCACCAGCCGGGTGGACGGAAAAAGCAGCACCGTGCATTTAAACTATACCCATGAAGAGAATATTTTCGATCTGTGGCGCAGCTTGCGCTTCGGCGATAATTTGCAGGCATGGCTTGAGCAGAATGCGAAACTGCCCGCCCCGCGCTGTACGGATACATGTAAGGAACCAAAATGATAAAACTGTTCGCCGCGGCGCTGGCGACCCTGCTGCTGGCAGGCTGTACGCCGCGTATTGAAATCGCCGCGTCCAAGGAGCCGATCACCATCAATATGAATGTCAAAATTGAGCATGAGATTCATATTAAGGTGGATAAGGATGTCGAAAATTTGCTGAAGTCACGTAGCGATCTGTTCTGAGGCGATAATGAGAAAACGACTGCTGACTGCCACCCTGGCGTTAATGCTGTTGAGTAGCCCGGCGCTGGCGCTGACCTTGAATGAGGCGCGGGCGCAGGGTCGAGTGGGGGAGACGCTGAACGGCTATCTGGCGCCGCTGAAACAGGATGCGCAGACGTTGGCGTTAGTTAAACAGATTAATGCCGCGCGCAGCGAAAGCTACCAGCAACTGGCGGACGACAATAATCTGCCGGTGGATGAGGTGGCGAAAATGGCCGGACAGAAACTGGTCGCCCGCGCACAGCCGGGAGAATATGTGCAGGGGATTAACGGTAAATGGTTGCGCAAATAGTTAACGATAGCGCTTGCGGTATTCGCCAGGCGACACGCCGAAGCGCTGCTTAAACGCCGTTGAAAAATGGCTATGGTCGCTAAAGCCCCAACTGTAGCCAATTCCCGCCAGTTTCTCTTCGTCGTGCGCGTTTTGTAACGCCCGGGCGCACAGGTCAAGACGCCGGTTTTTAATATACTGCGCGACCACCAGACCCTTATCGGCAAACAGGCGGTACAGGCTGCGTACCGACATGCCGGTTTCCCCGGCCAGCCACTCCGGACGCAGCTGTTCCGACTGTATCGACTCATCTATCAACGCCATGATCTTTTGAAATTGCTTGTCGCGGCGCGTCGGCGGCGCGTCCTGTTGCAGCAGCATTGGGCGTAACAGGCAGATGATAGCCTCCAGCGCCGCTTCGCCTTCGCTTTCTGAGAGCGCCGGGCTGCGTAAACTTTCTTGCAGCAACCGCTGGCTGAGCTGGACCATCGGCAGCGTTTTATTCAGCCGGGTGGCGATGCTGATGTCGCCGCCGTGCAGCTGGCTTTCCACGAGCTGGCGGGGCAGCAGCAGCGAAGCCTGTTTTGACGTGTGTTGCCAGAAGATAGAACAGGGACGCGAGGCATCAATGAGCGTGATATCGCCGGCTTCGAGCGCCACCTGGCGCTCGTCCTGCTCGATAGCCGCCTGGCCTTCGAGCTGAAAAACGGTATAGAACCAGGCGTCGTTGTCGCGTTTGATTTCGTTACGGGTGCGGTAAAGATTGACGCCGCGGGCGGTGACGGTACTGACTTTGAGACTACCGGTATAGCTTGCATCAATCTCGCCATGGAATTCGTCGCCCAGCGGACGGGCGGCAAAATGGCCGCATACCTGATTAATCTTCGCTAACCAACGCTGATAGTCCTGCCCGCTTTCTACCGTCGCCATTGTCTGCACCTTGTAATAATGATGTTTCTGCATTGTTGCATTTATGCTGTGAGTGGCAAGAGCGCAGCGTGGAGTATATGAAAGAACTATTACCTGCGGCACATTTCACCGCCTTTCTGGGTGCTTAATTGCGGGACCTGTCACAGCGGCAACAACGATTGTCACAGAGAAAAAAGCGCAAATGGCTGACCCGTCCTAGACTGTGTTCACTTATCCGCGAACAATAAGGAAGTCGCATGTCCACATCACAGGTCGCGCTGCTCGCCAGCGTACAGCAGTTTCTCGACAGACAGCATGGCTTATATATTGATGGCAACCAGCAGGCGGCGCAGAGTGAAAAACGCTTAACCGTCTGGGACCCGGCCACCGGCCAGGCGATTGCCACTACGGCAGATGCTAATGCCGCCGACGTTGACCGCGCGGTGATGTCCGCCTGGCGCGCTTTTGTTGCCCGGAGCTGGGCCGGGCGCACGCCGGCCGACCGCGAGCGGATTCTGCTGCGTTTCGCCGATCTGGTGGAACAGCATGGTGAAGAGCTGGCGCAGCTCGAAACCCTTGAACAGGGGAAGTCGATCAATATTTCGCGCGCGTTTGAAGTCGGTTGCACCCTCAACTGGATGCGCTACACCGCCGGGCTGACCACCAAAATCAGCGGCCGTACGCTGGACGTTTCCATTCCATTTCCGGAAGGCGCGCGCTATCAGGCGTGGACCCGTAAAGAGCCGGTTGGGGTGGTGGCGGGGATTGTTCCGTGGAACTTCCCGCTGATGATCGGCATGTGGAAGGTGATGCCGGCGCTGGCTTCCAGCTGTTCAATTGTGATTAAACCCTCCGAGACGACGCCGTTAACGTTGCTACGGGTAGCAGAGCTGGCAACGGAAGCCGGGATCCCGGATGGCGTCTTTAACGTCGTCACCGGCAGCGGCGGCGAGTGCGGCGCCGCCTTAACCACCCATCCGCAGGTGGCGAAAGTGAGTTTCACCGGTTCGACCGCCACCGGCAAGCATATTGCCCGCGCGGCAGCTGACCGTCTGACCCGCGTAACCCTTGAACTCGGCGGCAAAAACCCGGCCATTGTGCTGAAAGATGCCGATCCGCAGTGGGTGATTGAAGGGTTGATGACCGGAAGTTTCCTCAATCAGGGGCAGGTATGCGCCGCCAGTTCGCGGATCTATATAGAAGCGCCGCTGTTTGATAACCTGGTGGCAGGCTTTGAGCAGGCGGTTAAGTCGCTGCAGGTGGGGCCGGGAATGGTTGAAACGACGCAGATTAACCCGGTGGTGTCGCAGGCGCACTGCGCCAAAGTGGCCGCTTATCTGGATGAAGCGCGTCAACAAAACGCCGAGCTGATTAGCGGTAACGTTGGGCCAAATGGCAACGGTTTTTATATTGCGCCGACGCTGGTGATTAATCCGGATGCCGGGCTGCGCCTGAATCGCGAAGAGGTGTTCGGCCCGGTGGTAAACCTGGTGCGCGTCGCCGATGGCGAAGAGGCGCTACGTTTAGCCAACGACAGTGATTTTGGCCTCACCGCCAGCGTCTGGACCCGCGACCTGACCCAGGCGCTGAACTATACCGATCGCCTGCAGGCCGGTACGGTATGGGTTAACAGCCATACGCTTATCGATGCCAACCTGCCGTTCGGCGGAATGAAGCAGTCCGGGACCGGACGCGACTTCGGCCCGGACTGGCTGGACGACTGGTGCGAAACCAAATCGGTGTGCGTGCGCTACTGATTTTTTGTCGAATGGCGCTACGCTTATCCGACCTACAGCGCAGTGCGCTTTGGTAGCCCGGAGAAGGCGCAATGCGCCTCTTCCCCCTGAGCGCTGATTTGCTATGATCGGCGCTCTTTTTTCTGATGTTGCCCCGCTATGTGGAATGATGCGCTTTGCTATCAGCAGTACGGCGCGCCGGAAACGGTGCTCGCGCTGTATCACCTGCCGTTGCCGCCGCTGGCGCCCGGACTTGTTCGGGTACAAATGCGCTATGCGCCGGTCAACCCTTCCGATCTGATTCCCATTACCGGCGCTTACCGCCATCGTACGACGCTGCCATCGGTGGCGGGCTATGAAGGTGTTGGGGTGGTAGTTGAAGACTCGACAAACGGTCGCCCACTTCTGGGACAACGGGTTCTGCCGCTACGCGGCGCCGGAACCTGGCAGCGTTATCTCGATATTGACCCGCGCTGGGTGGTGCCGGTCGCTGAAGATATTGATGACATCCTGGCCGCGCGCGGCTATATCAATCCGCTGACCGCGATGCTGATGCTCACGCGCTGGCCGGTAGCGGGGAAACAGGTACTTTTGACCGCCGCTTCATCGTCCTGCGCCAGCCTGCTGGGACAGTGGGCGCTCGCCATGGGCGCGCGTTCGGTCAGCGGTATTATTCGTTCGCCGCAGCACATCGCGCGCTTACAGCAATATGGCGTCTACCCGCTACTTGAAGGCGATAGCGCGCTGATTGAACAAGTAAGCCAGTACAGCGATCTGGTGTTTGATGCGGTGGGCGGTGAGCTGGCGAATTTTCTGCTGGCGGTACTGCCGCAGACGTCAACGCTGGTCTCTTACGGGTTATTATCCGGTAAACCGCTCACCCAGACGCGAGGCTGCGCAGCGGTACGCAAATTTCATCTGCGGGAGGCCTTACCGACACTCAGCGTTGATGCGTGGCAGGCGGCGTTTGCCGGGATCTGGCGACAACTGCCGACCACGGCGCAGCCCGCCGCGCAGGTGATAAAGCTGTGCGACTGGCGTGAGGCGATTGTCGCCGCAGGCCAGCCAGGAAGAGGCGGTAAAATCCTGCTCGATTTCACCGCGGGCTAAGATTACTTTTTCTTCTCGCCAAGCGTTGGGGTTTCGTCAAAGAAGTTCCACGGCTTGAGTAGCGCATGCGCCCATTCGGTCGGCATGATCGGCCACTCTTCGGCGCGCGCGACGTGAGTGGTGCCGGTGGTAATCCACACGACGTCGTCGTGGTTAGTCAGCGACTCATCATCCTTCGCGTACTGGCCTAAGCCGGTATCCTGGGCGGAACGGTTAGGGTATTTCCCTTCCGGATAACGCTCTGTCGGGTGGTAACGCGTCACCCACAGCTGTTTATCCATAAAGCTCAGACGATGATATATCCACTCGTCCGGGGCGAACTTCGCGCCGGTCGCCGCCGGATGCGTGCCGCCGGCATAAGGGATAATCTGGTAAGAGACCGGGTTACCCATGCGGTTCTCTTTGCTGGTGTTGCTCAGCAGGCGGATAGTGCCAGGGTCGAATTTCTGCGCCGCTTTCTGCTCGCTATCGATTGTGTACTGATTCACCTGCATGGTGCTGGTGCGCGGGCCGCCGGCGGTGTTTGGCTTCACTTCAGGATCCATCGCCACCAGGGTGTTGTTTTCGCCGTCCACGTCGAGATCGAGGCGGAAATTATAAATATGCTGGTGGGTGGTGCCGACAATATTATGGTCGATCAGCGTTCCGTAGCGGGTATCCTCTTTGGCGCTGGGATCATGCATGGTCTTCGCCAGCACGCCTTTCACCGCTTCAATGCCGGTGGCGCCGGCATCGATACCGATGGTGCCATTGTCGTGGAACACCCAGTCAAAGATATAATCATAGTTCCCGACGGTACTGATCCAGCGTATCACCAGTTCCCGGCGTTCGGTGCTGACGTTGGGTTTGCCCATTTCCAGGTGCTTATACTCAGGCCCGGCATAGCGTTCGAATATGGCGACCGCACCTGGAATAGTGGTCGGTTTGCCGGTGTAATCGGCGATAGTTTCGTCCAGCAGTACCGCATTTGACGGCGCATCTTTACCGCGAACAATCGGCGATGTTAGGGTGCCCATGCCGTAATCGCCGGAGTCCAGATAGGCTTTGAAATACCAGCCGACGTCAGGGTCGCCGTAGGGGACGATCATCCCGCCGAGTGAACCTTCATACATTACCTGGCGTTTTGTGCCGTTGTCGTTGTAAGTCACCGTCGAGAGAATGGGCCCGACGCGCGAGTTCAGGCGCAGATGAAAATCCCAGTTCCGCCAGTGAATGGTATCGCCGGTGATCGTGTAGTTTTTGCCTTCCGGTTCGGTTATCTCCAGCGGTTTCACCGCCGGGGCGTTGCGGTCGCGACCATCATACGGACGTGGCTCCATCGGTACCGGGATCACCGGGCCTTCTTCGATTTTGATGATTGTCTTCGCTTCAAGGTCGACCACCGCCACCAGGTTTTCAATCGGGTGCGCCCAGTAGTTGCCGTCGCCGGTATCCAGATAACTGACGACTTTCAGCAGACGCGCATCCTGCTGCAGGCCATCTTTGCCATCAAAGTAGCCGACGGTGAGCGGGGTGGTGACCACCTTACTGGGATCGGTAATACCGTGCTTTTTCAGCACCTCAGCGAACTCGCTGCTGGCATTGATAATGTTCTGCACGCTGACGAAGTCATCAAGCAGTACCATCCCATGGGCGCCTTTAATCGGCGTCCATGAGAGGATTTTTTTGTTTTGCAGATCGACGACGGCTTCAATGACATGTTTGCCATCAAGCATCACCACATCGGCGGTGCGGGGGGAATCAACGGGCGTTCCCTGCAGGGCAAAGGCCCATACCGCCGCTTTATCCGGCTCGTGTAAGGAAATCTCAGTAAAGCGGGTATTCGGCTGGAACTCCGGCGCGGCTTTGACAATGGTCACTGCTTCACCGATTTCCGCCGCCGAGAGCGAATTTAACGGGTGAGGGCGTTTTTCTACCTGGAAGGTCTGATCGAGACCGGACTGGAATACATCGTTGATAAAGGTATCGGAGACCCAGGCTTTACCTTCCTTCATTACCACCGGCACCTGTAGATCAAGGGGTTTACCGTTGACGATCGCCGTTTTGGCGCCGGGTTTTACTTTGACGTAAGCGCCGTCTTTTATCAGGGTGAACATTTGCGCGTAGTCATCCCACTGCACATCGGCGCCGAACGCCTGCAGCGTTTTATCCAACGGCACCATGTGCGCTTCGCTACCGTGAGCGAAGACCGGTGATTGCCAGGCGCAAACCACCGCGACAGCCAGCGCCAGCGCGGTTTTACGAGGGGAAAACATCAAGCCGTTTGCCATTGTGACCTCATCTTATTGTTGTGTTGTTGCCGCTGCGAATGTCGGCTTTGTTACGCTTACCCTAGCAGTCTGCCGCCCGGGAACGTTTGTCTGCTTTTGCCAGCTTGTTTGTCAGTTTTGCCAGACGGACGTAAAAAATGCCTCCGTAGAGGCATTAAGCGCGTGGGTGGTGCGTGTTGACTACGCCGGGAAGTCTCCCTGCTGGCGCGCCACCAGGGTTAGAATGGAATACAGCGCCACCGCCTGCTGGTGCTGGTTGAAAATCTCGACAGCCCATTCCACCACGCCGGTGGCTTTCTCATCGGCGCTGCGCTGACGTTTGACCGTTTTCCGCTTACAGGTCAGGCGAACCTGAATGGTGTCTCCCGGTTTGACCGGCTCAATAAAGCGCAGGTTTTCCATGCCGTAGTTGGCGATAACCGGCCCGACGCCGGCATCGACGAACAGCCCGGCCGCAGCGGAGATCAGGAAATAACCGTGGACCACCCGCTCGCCGAAAATCGACTCAGCGGCGGCGATTTTGTCCATGTGCGCGTAGAAATGATCGCCGCTCAGGCAGGCGAAATTAACGATATCCGCTTCGGTCAGGGTTCGGCGCGGGGTTAATAAGCTATCGCCAGGCTGGATCTCTTCGAAGTATTTACGGAACGGGTGAATGCGGTCTTCATGCACCTGAGCGCCGCGCACCCACTGCTGGCTTATGGTCGCCAGCATCGTTGGGCTGCCCTGAATCGCGGTACGCTGCATATAGTGTTTCACCGAACGCAGTCCACCGAGCTCTTCTCCGCCGCCAGCACGGCCGGGGCCGCCGTGTACCAGCTGGGGCAGCGGCGAACCGTGGCCGGTTGATTCTACGGAGGATGCTTCATTCAGTATCTGAATACGGCCATGCGCGCGCGCGGCGCCAAGGATAAACTCGCGCGCCAGCTCGCCGCTGGCGGTGACCAGCGTACCAGCCAGGCTACCGCCGCCGGCGCGTGCCAGCGTGAGCGCATGCTGGCCGTCGCGATACGGCATCAGCGTCGCTACCGGGCCAAAGGCTTCAATGGCGTGAACCTCTGGCGTTTCATCCGGCTGCGGGCAGTACAGCAGGGTCGGCGGGAAGAACGCGCCATCAGCATTAAGATCTGCCTGTCCGCCGAGCAGCGCTTCACAGCCGGCGGCAATCAGTTTATTGACGTTATCCTGCACATCCTGACGCTGTTCGCGATTAACCAGGGCCCCCATCTTAATGCCCTCCTGCGCAGGGTCACCGACGGTTACTTTATGCAGGCGGGAGATCAGTGCATCGCTAACCGCATTAATCTGAGCCAGTGGCACGATGATTCTGCGGATAGCGGTACATTTTTGCCCGGCTTTCGCCGTCATCTCGCGGACCACTTCCCGAATAAACAGCGCGAATTCCGGTTGCTCCGGCGTGACGTCTTCACCTAATACGCAGCAGTTGAGCGAATCTGCTTCCATGGTAAAGGGAATAGATTTGGCCACCAGGTTAGGGTGCGTCCGTAGCTGCTGGCCGGTGGCGGCTGAGCCGGTAAAGGTCACCACATCCTGGCTATCGAGATGGTCGAGAAGATCGCTCGCGCCGCCGCAAATCAGGCTGATGGCGCCTTCCGGCACCAGGCCGCTGTCGACAATCGCTTTCACCATTGCCTGGGTGAGCTGGGCGGTAGCGGTTGCCGGTTTAATGATCGCCGGCATGCCGGCAAGCCAGGTCGGCGCCAGTTTTTCCAGCATTCCCCAGCAGGGGAAGTTGAAGGCGTTGATATGGACGGCGACGCCTGATTTTGATGTCAGCACATGACGCGCGGCAAAACCGCCCTGTTTGGAGAGCGGGATCAGCTCGTCTTCCGGCCACAGAATATCGTCCGGCAGTTCGCGGCTACCGAGCCCGGCATAAGTGAACAAAGTACCGATACCGCCTTCAATATCCACCCAACTGTCGGCGCGAGTGGCGCCGGTTTGCGCGGAGATGGCGTAGAACTCGTCTTTCTGCTCCAGCAACCGTTTTGCTACCGCTTTCAGCATCGCGCTGCGTTCAATAAAGGTCATCGCCTGCAGGGCTTTGCCACCGCGTTCAATCGCGAAACGACGCGCCTGCGCCATATCCAGGCCTTCACTGGTCACCTCCCAAAGCGCCGCGCCGGTGATGGCGTGATGGATAGTACGGGCGCGGCCCCGGCCGGTCTGCCAGGCGCCGGATAAGTAACTGGCTAACTGCTGCATCGCAAATCTCCAAATGTGTTACGCATGATTACTATAAATAGTTCTTTTATGAATCATAAAATGCAAGTCTATATTTAATATTTTATTAACATTGTGATCGGTGGTTAATTGGGGTTTTTACTTATGTTACTGTTATGAATGCTATTTACAAAAGGTTTTGCGGTTATCATCACAAAAAGAACAAACAAAATTTGTGGTTTTATTTAACTAATATGTAACCTTCAATAAACAAAGTGATTCACATAAATGTTTTTGTTGTGAATATCGGAATCATAAAGGTGATGACGTGACAGAAGAACAACGCTTTGACCAGCGCATCGCGCAGGAAACGGCCATCGAACCGCGGGACTGGATGCCGGATGCCTACCGTAAGACCTTGATTCGTCAGATAGGTCAGCACGCGCACTCGGAAATTGTCGGCATGCTGCCGGAAGGCAACTGGATCACCCGCGCGCCGACGCTGCGCCGTAAAGCGATTCTGTTGGCTAAGGTACAGGATGAGGCCGGACACGGGCTGTATCTCTATAGCGCCGCGGAAACGCTGGGCTGCGCCCGGGAAGACCTGTATCAGAAAATGCTCGACGGGCAGATGAAGTACTCCTCCATTTTTAACTACCCGACCCTGAGCTGGGCCGATATCGGCGTGATCGGCTGGCTGGTCGATGGCGCGGCCATCGTCAACCAGGTGGCGCTGTGCCGGACCTCTTACGGCCCCTATGCCCGGGCGATGGTCAAAATTTGCAAAGAAGAGAGTTTTCACCAGCGCCAGGGATTTGAAGCCTGCATGGCGCTGGCGCAGGGCAATGACGCGCAGCGGCAGATGCTGCAGGACGCTATTAACCGCTTCTGGTGGCCGGCGCTGATGATGTTTGGCCCTAACGATGACAACTCGCCGAACAGCGCCCGCAGCATGGCGTGGAAAATCAAACTGCACTCCAACGACGAGCTACGTCAGCGCTTCGTCGATAACACCGTGCCGCAGGTAGAGATCCTCGGTATGACCGTACCGGACCCGGATTTGCAGTTTGATGAAGCCAGCGGCCACTACCGCTTCGGCGAAATCGACTGGCAGGAATTTAACGAGGTGATTAGCGGCCGTGGCATTTGCAATCACGAGCGGCTGGCCGCCAAGCGTAAGGCCTGGGAAGAGGGCGAATGGGTGCGCGAAGCCGCGCTGGCCCATGCGCAAAAACAGCAGGCCCGCAGCGCGGCATGAGGAGAGACAACATGAGCAAAGTTTACTGGCCGTTATATGAAGTGTTCGTTCGCAGCAAACAGGGGTTATCCCATCGTCACGTCGGCAGTCTGCACGCTGCCGATGATCAAATGGCGTTGGAGAATGCCCGCGATGCCTACACCCGCCGCAGCGAAGGCTGCTCAATTTGGGTGGTGAAGGCCAGCGAAATCGTTGCTTCGCAGCCGGATGATCGCGGCGAATTCTTCGACCCGGCGGAAAGCAAAGTCTACCGTCATCCGACTTTCTATACCGTGCCGGACGGCATGGAACATATGTGAGGCGGTGATGAATAATCCTAACCCCGTAGCCACCTACGCCCTGCGTCTTGGCGACAATGGTCTGGTTCTGGCCCAGCGTTTAGGCGCCTGGTGCGGCCATGCTCCCGAGCTCGAGATCGATCTTGCGCTGGCCAACATCGGCCTCGACCTGCTCGGCCAGGCGCGCAATTTTTTAAGCTATGCCGCCGAGCTTAACGGCTGCGGCGACGAAGATACGCTGGCCTTTGGCCGCGATGAGCGCCAGTTCAGCAACCTGCTGCTGGTGGAGCAGCCAAACGGCAATTTTGCCGACACTATCGCCCGCCAGTTCTTTATCGATGTCTGGCACGTCGCTCTGTTCAGCCGCCTGGTGAACAGCCGCGACACGCAGCTGGCGGCCATTGCCGCTAAAGGGCTGAAAGAGGTGCGTTACCACCAGCGCTTTAGCCGCGGCTGGCTGGAGCGTCTGGGTAACGGCACCGAGTTATCAAATCGCAAAATGCAGCAGGCGGTCGACAATCTTTGGCGCTTCACCGGCGAACTGTTCCTTGCCGATGAAGTGGAGCTCAGCCTGGTTGAGCAGGGCATTGCGGTTGATCCGCGCGAGCTTCAGGCCGAATGGCAAAGCGCGGTACACACGGCGCTGCTCGACTCCGGCTTACAAATCCCGCAGGAAGCGGCCTTCCGCAGCGGCGGCAAACAGGGGCTGCACAGTGAACATCTCGGCCCGCTGCTGGCGGAGATGCAATATCTGCAGCGTTCGCATCCCGGACTGCAGTGGTAAGTGAGGTGACTATGCAACGTCTTGCCGATATCGCTCCTGCAGAGGTTCGCACCATCTGGGGGTTATTAAGCGCGATCCCGGATCCGGAAGTGCCGGTACTCACCATCACCGACCTCGGTATGGTACGCAGCGTCGTGCGCCATGGCGACGGCTGGGTGATTGGCTTTACCCCGACCTATTCGGGCTGTCCGGCGACGGAGCATCTGCTGGGCGAGATCCGTACGGTCATGAGCGAGCATGGCTTTCTGCCGGTGCATATCGTCCTGCAGCTGGATCCGCCGTGGACCACCGACTGGATGAGTCAGGATGCTCGCGAGCGCCTGCGCCAGTACGGCATCAGCCCGCCCCAGGGGCACGCCTGCCATGCGGACATGCCCGCTGAGGTGAGCTGTCCGCGCTGCGGCAGCACCCATACTTCGCTGATTAGCGAATTCGGTTCCACGGCCTGCAAAGCGCTCTATCGCTGCGACAGCTGCCGGGAACCTTTTGATTACTTTAAATGTATTTGAGGTTGCCATGACGACGTTCCATTCGCTTAAGGTGGCGAGAGTCGAGCCGGAAACCCGCGATGCGGTGACCATCACTTTTGCGATTCCGCAAGCCCTGCAGGCGGAATACTGTTTTCGCCCGGGCCAGCATCTGACGCTAAAAGCCCGTCTGGGCGGCGAAGAACTGCGCCGCTGTTACTCCATTTGTCGCAGCCGCACGCCAGGCGAAATTAGCGTCGCGGTCAAAGCCATCGACGGCGGGCGCTTCTCGCGCTACGCCCAGCACGATATCCAGCAGGGTATGGAGCTGGAAGTGATGGTGCCGCAGGGGCATTTCGGTTATCAACCGCAGGCCGAACGGCAGGGTGAGTATCTGGCGATTGCCGCCGGTTCCGGGATCACGCCGATGATGGCGATCATTAGCGCGACGCTGGCGACCGAGTCGCAAAGCCGCTTTACGCTGATCTACGGCAACCGCAGCAGCCATAGCATGATGTTCCGCCAGGCGCTGGCCGATTTAAAAGACCGCTATCCGCAGCGCCTGCAGGTGATACACCTGTTTAGCCAGGAGTCGATGGACAGCGATCTGCTACAGGGGCGCATTGACGGCGACAAACTGCGCCAGCTCGCTGACCATCTGCTGGATTTCAGCCGTTTCGACGAGGCCTTTATCTGCGGGCCGGCGGTGATGATGGACGAGGCGGAAGCGACGTTACGTGAACTTGGCGTAGCGGAGAAATCGATTCATCTCGAACGCTTTAATACCCCAGGCGGCAATGTGAAGCGGGCCGCTGGAGTGCAGGCGGAAGGGCGCACGGTGACCATCCGTCAGGACGGGCGCGATCGGCTTATCGCCCTCAGCGCCGAAGACGACAGCATCCTGGATGCCGCATTGCGTCAGGGCGCCGATCTGCCGTTCGCCTGTAAGGGCGGGGTATGCGCCACCTGTAAATGCAAAGTGCTACGCGGTGAAGTGGCGATGGCCGCCAATTACAGCCTGGAAGCGGATGAGCTGGCGGCGGGCTACGTGCTGAGCTGCCAGTCGTTGCCGACCAGCGGCGATGTAGTGGTCGACTTTGACGCGCGGGGGATGGCATGAGTGACCTGCTGATCCACCGTCATGGCCGGGCGCTTCAGTTGACGCTGAACCGCCCGCAGGCCCGCAACGCGCTGAACAATGCCTTATTAACCCAGATTGCCGAGGTGCTGGAGGCCGCGGCAGTTGATGACAGCGTCGGCGTCTGCGTTATCAGCGGTAACGCGCGTTTTTTCGCCGCCGGGGCTGACCTCAATGAAATGGCGGAAAAAGATCTGCCTGCCACCCTTGATGATATTCGCCCACGGTTATGGGCGCGAATCGATGCCTTTACTAAACCGCTCATCGCTTCGGTCAACGGCTACGCGCTCGGCGCCGGCTGCGAGCTGGCTCTGCTGTGCGACCTGATTGTCGCCGGCGACAACGCCCGCTTTGGCCTGCCGGAAATTACCCTCGGCATTATGCCGGGTGCTGGCGGCACCCAGCGGCTGATCCGCAGCGTTGGCAAGGCGCTGGCCAGCCGGATGGTGCTGAGCGGCGAGAGTATTGACGCCCGCCAGGCGCAACAGGCCGGGCTGGTTAGCGATATCCATCCGGCGGCTTTAACCGATGAGTATGCCCTGAAACTGGCAACCACCATTGCCCGCCATTCGCCGCTGGCGCTACGGGCGGCAAAACAGTCGCTGCGCCTGTCGCAGGAAGTCAGCCTGCAGGCCGGTCTGCAACAGGAGCGCCAGCTGTTTAGCCTGCTGAGCGCCACCGAGGACCGCCGCGAAGGCATCGACGCCTTCTTACAAAAACGTACACCGGAATTTAAAGGACGCTAATCGTGGAAGCTTTCATTCTCAGCGCAGTGGAACAGGGCGTCATGACCATTACCCTCAATCGCCCGGACCGTCTCAACAGTTTTAACGATCTGATGCATCAACAGCTGGCGGAATGTCTGAAGCAGGCCGAGCGCGATGATGGCGTACGCTGCCTGCTGATCACCGGCGCCGGCCGCGGCTTTTGCGCCGGCCAGGATTTGAACGACCGCAATGTCGACCCCAGCGGCCCGCCGCCGGATCTCGGCATGTCGGTAGAACGCTTTTACAACCCGTTAGTGCGCCGTCTGGCGGCGCTGCCGAAGCCGGTTATCTGCGCGGTCAACGGCGTTGCCGCCGGCGCTGGTGCCACCCTGGCGCTGGGCTGCGATATCGTGCTGGCCGCGCGTTCGGCCAAATTTGTGATGGCGTTCAGCAAGCTCGGCCTGGTGCCGGACTGCGGCGGTAGCTGGTTCCTGCCGCGGGTGGCCGGCCGCGCTCGCGCGATGGGGCTGGCGCTGCTGGGCGATAGCCTCAGCGCGGAACAGGCCGCGCAGTGGGGGATTATCTGGCAACTGGTGGACGATTCAGAACTGGCGGATACCAGTCTGCAACTGGCGCGCCATCTGGCGGCGCAACCGACGTTTGGTCTTGGGCTGATTAAAAAGGCGCTGCTGGCTTCTGAAACCAACAGTCTTGATGCGCAGCTGGATCTTGAGCGCGATTATCAGCGCCTGGCCGGGCGCAGCGATGATTACCGCGAAGGGGTCAGCGCGTTTCTGGCCAAGCGGCCACCACAGTTCAGCGGGAAATAGGCCATGACAACATCCTTAGCCACCGTGGCGGTGATTGGCAGCGGCACCATGGGAGCCGGTATTGCTGAAGTAGCCGCTGCCGCCGGACATCCGGTGCGTATTTTCGATATTAATCAAACCGCGATTGCCCAGGCGATCGACGGCATTGCTATGCGTCTGGCATCGCGGGTCGAGCGCGGCAAACTGGCGTCAGAGCAGGCCGACGCGCTGCTGGCGCGCCTGCATCCGGCCCACGATTTAGCCGCGCTTGCCGACGCGGATTTAGTAATTGAAGCGGCCTCTGAACGCTTGGAGGTCAAAACGACGCTGTTCGCGCAGCTGGCGGAGATCTGTGCGCCGTCAACGTTGTTGACCAGTAACACTTCGTCTATTTCGATTACCGCCATCGCCGCCGGGGTCAAAAACCCGGAGCGGGTGGCCGGGCTGCACTTTTTTAATCCGGCGCCGGTGATGAAGCTGGTCGAGGTGGTGAGTGGCCTGGAGACGTCTGCTGAGGTGGTAGAGCAGCTGTGCCAGTGCGTAAGCGGCTGGGGGAAACAGCCGGTACGCTGCCGCTCAACGCCGGGATTTATCGTTAACCGCGTAGCGCGTCCGTTCTACGCTGAGGCCTGGCGCGCGCTGGAAGAACAGGTTGCCGCTCCTGAGGTTATCGATGCCGCTTTGCGTGACGGCGGCGGTTTTCCGATGGGACCGCTGGCGCTGACTGACCTGATTGGCCAGGACGTCAACTTCGCCGTGACCTGTTCGGTGTTTAACGCTTTCTGGCAGGACCGCCGCTACCTGCCATCGCTACTCCAGCAAGAGCTGGCGCTGGCCGGGCGGCTGGGTAAAAAGAGCGGCCACGGCGTCTATCGCTGGCCCGCGGAGACGCAGCCGGACGCGGCGCTGCCGACGGTATCTATTGGCGCTCAATCCATTACAGCTATAAGTGACAGTGTCACAGAGCTCGATGAGCTCTTATTGCTGGAGACCGAAGGCGAGACCGCGCTGGCGCTAAGCGTTAAGCATCACCGCCCGGTGGTGGTATATGACCTGTGCGCCAGCGATACGGTGGTGCTGGCAGCAGCGGCGACCAACGCGCCTGCGGCCACTGATAAGGCCGTGCATTACTTCCAACAGCAGGGCAAGAAAGTTCTGCGTATTGCCGATTATCCCGGCCTGCTGGTGTGGCGCACGGTGGCGATGCTGATTAACGAAGCGCTGGATGCGGTGCAAAAAGGGATCGCCAGCCCGCATGATATTGATACCGCGATGCGCCTTGGCGTCAATTATCCGCACGGCCCGCTGGCGTGGGGAGAACGCCTTGGCTGGCGGCGGGTGCTGCAACTGCTGGAGAACCTGCAACACCATTATGGCGAGGAGCGCTATCGCCCCAGTTCCCTGTTGCGCCAGAAGGCGCTGATGGAGAAGCACCATGAGCAATGATCCGTGGCGCAACGCGCGCGTGATGTACGAAAAAGATACTTGCGCCAGAAAGATGGGGATTGAACTTATCGAAATGGACGACGGTTTTGCGCAGATGAGCATGACCGTCTCGGCGGACATGCTTAACGGCCATCAGACCTGTCACGGCGGCCAGCTATTTACGCTCGCCGATACCGCTTTCGCTTACGCCTGTAACAGCCAGGGGCTGGCGGCGGTGGCTTCGGCGGCAAATATTGATTTTCTTCGTCCGGCGTTTGCCGGCGACAGGCTGGTCGCCACCGCAAGAGTCAAACAGCAGGGCAAGCTGACCGGCGTCTACGACATCGAAATTGTTAATCAACAGCAAAAGATTGTGGCCCTGTTCCGCGGCAAATCGCACCGTATCGGCGGCACAATCACGGGAGAAGTGTAATGCGCGACGCCTTTATTTGTGACGGGATCCGCACGCCGATTGGCCGCTACGGCGGAGCGCTGGCCGGCGTCCGCGCCGACGATCTGGCGGCGATCCCGCTACGTGAGTTGCTGAGCCGTAACCCCGGGCTCGACCCGGCAGCGATTGATGATGTGATTTTCGGCTGTGCGAACCAGGCCGGTGAGGATAACCGCAACGTGGCGCACATGGCGACGCTGTTGGCAGGTTACCCGCATACCGTGCCGGGCACCACGATTAACCGCTTGTGCGGATCGGGTCTGGATGCGATCGGTTTTGCCGCCAGGGCGATCAAAGCCGGCGATGCCGATCTGCTGATTGCTGGCGGCGTGGAATCGATGTCGCGCGCGCCGTTCGTGATGGGAAAAGCCAGCACGCCGTATCAGCGTCAGGCGGAACTCTTTGATACCACGATTGGCTGGCGTTTTGTGAACCCGCTCATGGCGCAACAATTCGGAACTGACAGCATGCCGGAAACGGCAGAGAATGTAGCTGAATTGTTAAATATCAGCCGGGCCGACCAGGACGCTTTCGCCTGGCGTAGCCAGCAGCGCACGGCGCAGGCCCAGCGCGATGGCATTCTGGCGCAGGAAATCGTGCCGGTGCAGATCATCGGCAAGAAAGGGGCGGTCAGCGCGGTACGCGATGATGAGCATCCCCGCCCGGAAACCACGCTTGAGCAACTCGCACTATTAAAAGCGCCGTTCCGTAAAGGCGGAGTCATTACGGCTGGAAATGCTTCTGGCGTTAACGATGGCGCAGCGGCGCTGATTATCGCCAGTGAACAGCAGGCCAGCGTACAGGGGCTCACGCCGCGCGCGCGTATCGTGGCGATGGCGACGGCGGGTGTTGAACCGCGCCTGATGGGGCTGGGGCCGGTACCGGCAGTGCGTAAAGTGCTGGAGCGAGCCGGACTCAATATTAACGATATGGATCTGATAGAGCTGAATGAGGCCTTCGCCGCGCAGGCGCTGGGGGTGCTCAGACAACTCGGCGTGCCGGATGATGCGGCGCACGTGAATCCCAACGGCGGCGCCATCGCGTTAGGTCATCCGCTGGGCATGAGCGGCGCGCGACTGGCGCTGAGCGCCAGCCTTGAGCTGCAACGCCGGGGCGGGCGTTATGCGCTGTGTACGATGTGTATTGGCGTGGGTCAGGGCATTGCCATGATCCTCGAGCGAGTGTGAGCTAATTTACCTGCGAGTACCCTACAATGATAACTACTACAAAATTAGATCCGATTGAAACCGCATCGCGTGATGAACTGCAGGCTCTGCAAACCCAGCGCCTGAAATGGACGCTGAAGCATGCGTATGAAAATGTGCCGATGTATCGCCGCAAATTCGACGCCGCCGGCGTACACCCTGACGACTTTCGGGAATTAAACGATCTGAAAAAATTCCCCTGTACCACTAAACAAGATCTGCGCGACAACTATCCCTTCGATACCTTTGCGGTGCCGATGGAGCAGGTGGTGCGCATTCACGCCTCTTCCGGCACCACCGGCAAACCGACGGTGGTGGGATATACGCAAAACGATATTGATAACTGGGCCAATATTGTCGCCCGTTCGCTGCGTGCGGCCGGTGGTTCAGCAAAAGATAAAATTCACGTCGCCTACGGCTACGGCCTGTTTACCGGCGGCCTTGGCGCGCACTACGGCGCGGAGCGTTTAGGGGCGACGGTGATCCCGATGTCCGGCGGACAGACCGAAAAACAGGCGCAACTGATCCGCGACTTTCAGCCGGATATGATCATGGTGACGCCGTCTTATTGTCTGAATCTGATTGAAGAGCTGGAGCGCCAGATGGGCGGCGATGCCCGCGGCTGTTCATTGCGGGTCGGCGTCTTTGGCGCTGAGCCGTGGACGCTGGCGATGCGCGCGGAAATCGAGCGCCGCCTGGGTATCACCGCACTGGATATTTACGGTCTGTCAGAGGTGATGGGGCCTGGGGTGGCAATGGAGTGCCTGGAAACCGTTGACGGCCCGACCATCTGGGAAGACCACTTCTTCCCGGAAATCGTCAACCCGGACGACGGTACGCCGCTGGAAGATGGCGAGCATGGCGAACTGCTGTTTACCACGTTGACCAAAGAGGCGCTGCCGGTGATCCGCTATCGTACCCGTGATCTGACTCGCTTGCTGCCGGGAACCGCGCGGACCATGCGCCGCATGGATCGCATCAGTGGACGCAGCGACGATATGCTGATTATCCGCGGGGTTAACGTCTTCCCATCACAGCTGGAAGAGGAGATCCTCAAGTTTGAACACCTGGCGCCGCACTATCAGTTAGAGGTCAATCGCCGCGGTCATCTTGATTCGCTGGCGGTACGCGTTGAGCTGAAAGAGAGCGGGCTGGCGTTAAGTCATGAACAACGCTGCCAGATTTGTCATCAGTTGCGTCACCGTATTAAGTCGATGGTCGGGATCTCCACCGATATTACTATCGTCAACTGCGGCAGCATTCCTCGCTCTGAAGGGAAAGCCTGTCGGGTATTCGACCTACGTAAAGCGGTGGTCAGCGGTTAATTCTCTCCCCGGTAACCCGGCTGAGGCCTTTACGCCATAAGCCGGGGTTTTCCTGTGCTATGATTCATAAAGGAAAAATATAACAACAGAATGAATCAGATGAGTAAACTCGACGCCTTTATTCAACAAGCGGTGACGGCGATGCCGATCAGCGGTACGTCATTGATTGCCTCGCTGTATGGTGACGCCTTATTACAACGCGGTGGGGAAGTGTGGCTGGGTAGTGTCGCGGCGCTGCTGGAAGGATTAGGATTTGGCGAGCGCTTTGTCCGCACTGCGCTATTCCGTCTCAATAAAGAAGAGTGGCTCGATGTCGTGCGTATCGGCCGGCGTAGCTTCTATCGCCTGAGCGATAAAGGGCTACGTCTGACCCGGCGCGCGGAACATAAAATTTATCGGGCGAACGCCCCGGAATGGGACGGAACCTGGCTGCTGCTATTGTCGGAAGGGTTAGAAAAAACGGTTCTGGCGGAAGTCAAAAAGCAACTGTTATGGCAGGGATTTGGCGCGCTGGCGCCGAGCCTGCTGGCCTCGCCGTCGCAAAAACTGGCCGATGTCCAATCGCTGCTACACGAAGCGGGTGTTGCCGAAAACGTCATCTGTTTTGAAGCCCATTCGCCGCTGGCGCTCTCAAGGGCGGCGCTGCGCGATCGCGTAGAGGAGTGTTGGCATCTCACCGAACAAAATGAGATGTACGAGGCGTTTATCGCATTGTTCCGGCCGTTACTGCCGCTGCTTCGCGACAGCGATCCGTCAGAGTTGACCCCGGAGCGCTGTTTCCAGATCCAACTGCTCCTTATCCATTTCTATCGCCGTGTGGTGCTTAAAGACCCGCTGCTGCCGGAAGAGCTCCTGCCGGCGCATTGGGCCGGGCAAACCGCGCGGCAGCTGTGCATCAATATTTATCAACGCGTGACGCCAGGCGCGCTGGCCTTCGTCGGCGAAAAAGGCGAAAGCTCAGTTGGCGAGCTTCCCGCCCCGGGTCCGCTTTATTTTCAACGCTTTGGCGGTTTGCCGGGCGTCTAAGGAGGTTGCATGCCGATTTATCAGATTGATGGGCTGACGCCAGTGGTGCCGGATGAGAGCTATGTTCATCCGACGGCGGTACTCATTGGCGACGTGATTCTGGGAAAAGGGGTCTATGTTGGGCCTAATGCCAGCCTGCGCGGCGACTTCGGCCGTATTGTAGTAAAAGACGGAGCCAATATTCAGGATAACTGCGTCATGCACGGCTTCCCCGGCCAGGATACCGTGGTGGAAGAGGACGGCCACATCGGCCACGGCGCAATCCTGCACGGCTGTGTGATTGGCCGCAACGCGCTGGTGGGAATGAGCGCGGTGATTATCGACGGGGCAGTAATTGGCGAAAATAGTATTGTCGGCGCTTCCGCCTTCGTAAAAGCGAAAGCGGAAATGCCTGCTAACCATTTGATCATCGGCAGCCCGGCAAAAGCGATTCGTACGCTGAGCGAACAGGAGCTGGAGTGGAAAAAACACGGTACCCGTGAATACCAGGTGCTGGTCGAACGCTGTAAGCAGTCGCTGCATCAGGTGGAGCCATTAAAAGAGATGGAGGCCGGGCGCAAGCGTCTGGAATTTGACGAAAACCTGCGGCCAAAATCCTAAACCTGAGGGGTAACTATAATGGCAGAGAAATTATCCGCTCACTGTCACTGCGGTGCGGTGGCATTTACCGTTGAGCTCAGCGATGGCTTCAACACCGTTCGTCGCTGTAACTGTTCATATTGTCGAATGCGTGGGGCGGTCGCGGTCTCTTCGCCGCGTTCAGGAATAGAGGTGGTACGCGGAAGGGATAAGCTCACAGAATATCGCTTTAATACGGGGGAAGCCGTGCACTTTTTCTGCTCGGTATGCGGGATCTACACCTTTCATCAACGGCGATCAAACCCGCAGCAGTATGGGGTAAATGTGGCCTGCATTGATGGCGTTTCGCCTTTCGATTTTCCTTGCGTGGAGGTCAACGACGGCGTGAATCATCCAAAAGATGGCGGCGGAGGCGTGGTGGGGTATTTGCGCTACGAGAAAAAGTAAAACTCTCCTCCCGCAGGCAGCGAGAGGAGTCAAATATTAGGCTGCAACTACGCTGTCGATAGCCGCTTTGGCATCGGACTGCGCTTTGGCCGCAACTTCTGGACCATAAGCAATACCTTCAGCAAATACGAAGTTCACGTCGGTGATGCCGATAAAGCCAAGGAAGGTGGTCAGATACGGCGTAACCAGATCGGTCGGCGTATCTTTATGAATACCACCGCGGCTGGTCAGTACTACCGCACGTTTACCGGTGACCAGGCCTTCCGGACCTTTCTCGGTGTAACGGAAGGTGACGCCTGCGCGGGCAACCAGGTCGAAATAGTTTTTCAGCTGAGTCGGGATGTTGAAGTTATACATCGGCGCGGCGATAACAATCACATCGTTAGCTTTCAGTTCAGCGATCAGTTCATCGGACAGCGCCAGCGCTTCCTGTTGACGTGCGGTCAACTGTGCATCACTCGGACGCAGCGCGCCAACCAGTTCACCATCCAGAACCGGAATCGGGTTTGCCGCCAGATCGCGCACGGTGATAACGTCGCCTGCGTGTTTTTCACGCCATTGTTCAACAAAATAGTCGGACAGCTGGCCGGATTGCGAGTACCCTGCAAGAATACTGGACTTCAGAACTAATACTTTGCTCATGGGTGTTTCCTTTTAATGTGATTGACGGGTCAATGCCCTGGTGCTTGTTGACACTGTATTCACAATCATGCCGCAGAGATAGCGCAATATATCGAATCCTATGTTCAATTTTTTTGAACAAGGCATGAGTTCTACAGATGTGGTAATCTACAGCAATATTTCATGAGAGATTTTTCCGGCAGAGCGCTGCCCGATAACGTTATGACAGAACAACAAAAAATCACTTTCTCGCAGCTCTATGAACGGCTCGATGGTCTGATGCTGCGCGATAAATCGCGCTATAGCCGCCGCCTGCATGGCGCAAAGAAGGTTAAAAATCCTGATGCCCAGCAGGCCATTCTGCACGAGATGGCGCGGGAGATAGAGCAGGCAGCAGGGAAAGTCCTGCTACGCGAAGCCGCGCGTCCGGCAATCACCTATCTGGAAAACCTGCCGGTTAGCCAGAAAAAACAAGAGATTCTCGAAGCGGTGCGCGATCACCAGGTGGTGATCGTCGCCGGTGAGACCGGTTCTGGTAAAACCACTCAGCTACCCAAAATCTGCATGGAGCTGGGGCGCGGCCTGAAAGGCCTGATTGGCCACACCCAGCCGCGTCGACTGGCGGCGCGCACCGTCGCTAACCGTATTGCCGAAGAGCTGCAGAGCGAGCCGGGTGGCTGTATCGGTTATAAAGTCCGCTTCAGCGACCACGTCAGCGAAAACACCATGGTTAAGCTGATGACCGACGGTATCCTGCTGGCGGAAATCCAGCAGGATCGCCTGCTGATGCAGTATGACACCATCATTATTGATGAGGCGCACGAGCGCAGTCTGAACATTGATTTTCTGCTGGGCTATCTGAAAGAGCTCCTGCCGCGCCGCCCGGACCTGAAAATTATCATTACCTCGGCGACCATCGACCCGGAACGTTTCTCAAAGCATTTCAATAATGCGCCGATTATCGAAGTCTCCGGGCGGACTTACCCGGTGGAAGTGCGCTATCGGCCGATAGTGGAAGAGGCGGACGATACCGAGCGCGATCAGCTACAGGCGATTTTTGATGCGGTTGACGAACTGGGGCGCGAAGGGCCCGGCGATATCCTGATCTTTATGAGCGGCGAGCGGGAAATCCGCGATACCGCCGAGGCGTTGAATAAGCTCAATCTGCGTCACACCGAAGTGCTGCCGCTGTATGCTCGTTTATCCAATAGTGAGCAAAACCGGGTCTTCCAGTCCCATAGCGGGCGGCGTATTGTCCTGGCAACCAACGTTGCCGAAACCTCGTTGACGGTTCCGGGCATCAAATACGTTATCGATCCGGGTACCGCTCGCATCAGTCGCTACAGCTACCGTACAAAAGTGCAGCGCCTGCCTATCGAGCCAGTATCACAGGCCTCCGCTAATCAGCGTAAAGGCCGTTGCGGACGTGTGTCTGAAGGCATCTGTATTCGTCTTTACTCGGAAGACGATTTCCTGTCGCGGCCGGAATTTACCGACCCGGAAATTCTGCGTACCAACCTGGCCTCGGTCATTCTGCAAATGACCGCTCTGGGGCTGGGCGATATCGCTGCGTTTCCGTTTGTCGAAGCGCCGGATAAGCGCAACATCCAGGATGGCGTTCGTCTGCTGGAAGAGCTCGGCGCCATCACCACCGATGAGCAGGCAACGGCCTATAAGCTGACCCCGCTGGGCCGCCAGCTCAGCCAGCTACCGGTGGATCCGCGTCTGGCGCGGGTGGTGCTGGAAGCGCAGAAACATGGCTGCGTGCGTGAAGCGATGATCATCACTTCCGCGCTGTCGATTCAGGATCCGCGCGAGCGCCCCATGGACAAGCAGCAGGCATCCGATGAAAAGCATCGTCGCTTCCACGATAAAGAGTCTGATTTCCTTGCTTTTGTCAATTTGTGGAACTATCTCGGCGAACAACAAAAGGCGCTCTCCTCGAATCAGTTCCGCCGCCAGTGCCGGGTGGATTTCCTCAACTATTTACGCGTGCGTGAATGGCAGGATATTTACACCCAACTGCGCCAGGTCGTGAAAGAACTCGGTCTGCCGATCAACAGCGAGCCAGCGGAGTACCGTGAGATTCATACCGCGCTGCTGACCGGTTTATTGTCGCATATCGGGATGAAGGACTCCGATAAACAGGAGTATACCGGCGCCCGTAATGCCCGGTTCTCTATCTTCCCCGGCTCCGGTCTATTCAAGAAGCCTCCGAAGTGGACGATGGTTGCGGAGCTGGTGGAGACCAGCCGCCTGTGGGGGCGCATTGCCGCCCGCATTGAGCCGGAGTGGGTCGAGCCGGTGGCCCAGCATCTGATTAAACGTTCATATAGTGAACCGCACTGGGAGCGGTCTCAGGGCGCGGTAATGGCGACAGAAAAGGTCACCGTCTACGGTCTGCCAATCGTCGCCGCGCGTAAGGTCAACTATAGCCAGATTGACCCGGCGCTGTGTCGTGAGCTGTTCATCCGCCACGCGCTGGTAGAGGGCGACTGGCAGACGCGGCATGCTTTCTTCCGCGATAACCTGAAGCTGCGCGCTGAAATCGAAGAGCTGGAGCATAAGTCGCGCCGTCGCGACATCCTGGTGGATGACGAGACGATGTTCGAGTTTTACGACCAGCGCATTAGCCACGATGTCATCTCCGCTCGCCACTTTGATAAGTGGTGGAAGCAGGCCAGCCGCGAAACGCCAGACTTGCTCAATTTTGAAAAGAGCATGCTGATTAAAGAGGGGGCGGAGCAGGTCAGTAAACTGGACTACCCGAATTTCTGGCATCAGGGCAATCTTAAACTGCGTCTTAGCTATCAGTTTGAACCCGGTGCGGATGCCGATGGCGTAACGGTTCATATTCCGCTGCCGCTGCTCAACCAGGTAGAGGAAGCCGGGTTTGAATGGCAGATCCCTGGCCTGCGTCGCGAGCTGGTCATCGCATTAATCAAATCGTTGCCGAAACCCGTTCGGCGTAATTTCGTCCCGGCGCCTAATTACGCCGAGGCGTTTTTAGGCCGCGCGACGCCGCTGGCGTTGCCGCTACTGGATTCGCTGGAGCGTGAGCTGCGTAAAATGACCGGCGTGACCATCGACCGCGAATCCTGGCAGTGGGATCAGGTGCCCGATCACCTGAAAATCACTTTCCGGGTGGTGGATGACAAAAATAAGAAACTGCTGGAAGGACGCTCTCTGCAGGTCTTAAAAGACGCGCTTAAAGGTAAAGTTCAGGAGACGTTATCGGCGGTGGCCGACGATGGTATTGAACAGAGCGGGCTGCATATCTGGAGTTTCGGCACCCTGGCGGAGAGTTACGAACAGAAGCGCGGTAATTATAAGGTGAAAGCCTGGCCGGCGCTGGTGGACGAGCGTGACAGCGTTGCCATCAAACTGTTTGATAATCCACAGGAACAGCAGCAGGCGATGTGGCGTGGTCTGCGCCGTTTACTGTTGCTCAATATTCCGTCGCCGATTAAGTATCTGCACGAGAAACTGCCCAACAAAGCCAAACTGGGACTCTATTTCAACCCTTATGGCAAGGTGCTGGATTTGATTGACGACTGCATCTCCTGTGGTGTTGACAAGCTTATCGATGAAGCCGGCGGCCCGGTGTGGACCGAAGAGGGCTTTAGTAAACTGCACGATAAAGTGCGCGCCGAACTGAACGACACGGTGGTCGATATCGCGAAGCAGGTCGAGCAGATCCTGACGGCGGTATTTAACATCAATAAGCGTCTGAAAGGGCGGGTAGATATGACGATGGCCCTGGGGCTGTCGGATATTAAAGCGCAGATGGCGGGTCTGGTTTATCGCGGCTTTGTTACCGGCAACGGTTTCCGCCGCCTCGGCGATACGCTGCGTTATCTGCAGGCAATTGAAAAACGTCTTGAGAAGCTGGCAATCGACCCGCATCGTGACCGCGCGCAGATGCTAAAAGTCGAGAGCGTGCAACAGGCGTGGCAGCAGTGGTTGAATAAGCTGCCGCCGAATCGCCGCGATGACGACGACGTACAGGAGATCCGCTGGATGATCGAAGAGCTGCGCGTCAGCTTCTTTGCTCAGCAGTTGGGTACCCCGTATCCGATCTCGGACAAACGCGTGTTGCAGGCGATGGAGCAAATTACGCCGTAGCCTGGCTGGTTGTCCCCGGAGGCGCTGCGCTTACCGGGGCTACTCGCTTAAGCGTTTACCCACGCCAGAGTAAAGCCGTCCCAGCCTTTAGTGCCCACGGTCTGCAGCGCCGTTGCCGTCAACCGTGGCTCGGCGCCCATCATCTCAATGAATTGACGCACGCCCTGAACGCGCTCGTCGGCGCTCTGTGGGTTGACCACTTCACCGTCGCGTACCACGTTATCGCCAATAATTAAGGTTCCTGGGCGGGAATAACGTAGCGCCCAGCTCAGATAGTGGGGATTATTCGGCTTATCGGCATCGATGAAGATCAGGTCGAAAGCGGGACATTCGCCAAGCGCCTCCAGAGAATGTAGCGCCGGCCCCTCTCGCAGCGTGACCCGCTGGTCAACGCCCGCCAGCTGCAGATTCTCCCGCGCCACCTGGGCATGATGCGCGTCGGCCTCCAGCGTGAGTAGTTGGCCGTCGGCAGGAAGCTCGCGCGCCATCCAGATGGTGCTATAGCCGCCGAGAGTACCGATCTCCAGTATCCGCTTAGCCTGGGTAAGTCTTACCAGCAGGGCGAGAAACTGCCCCTGATTGGCGGCGACATCGTGTGCCGGCAGCCCGGCTCGATGGTTGTTTTCCAGTACCCGATCGAGCACAGGATCGCCGGGGATTAAGGCCTCAATCAAATAATTGTCTACTGCCGACCACTGTTGTTGCATATTACGCTTCCCCATTTAGCTCCCTGATGAGTCAGACCAGCCGCCTCCCAGCGCCCGGTACAAATCAATCTGCGCCAGCAGCAGGTTATTTTTCACCTGCACCACGCTCAACTGAGTGGAGAATAACGTACGTTGCGCATCCAACACGTCCAGATAGGAAGAATAGCCGTTACGATAGCGGTTCTGCGCGATACGCAACGTTTCTGCGGCGACCGATTCCTGCTCCTGGAGCTCGCTTAACTGTTCGCCGTAGCGGCTGATGGCATCCAGGCTATCGTTCACCTCTTTGAACGCGCCGCGTACGGTTTTCTCATATCCGTATAACGCCTGATTTCGCTGGGCCATCGAGACATCAACCTGCGCATTTAGCGCCTGGCGGTTGAGTAACGGCGCCAGAATACTGCCGCCAAGGCTCCATAACCGCAGCGGGTTGTCGAGCAGATCCGGCAGCGTTCTGTCCTGCAGGCTGCCGGTGGCGGTCAGGTTGATGGAAGGCAGCAACTGCGCCTGCGACGACGCGAGGGTGGCATCAGCGGCCACCAGTTGGCGTTGAGCTTGCACAATGTCCGGACGGCGGCTCATTAGCGTCGAGGGTAACTGTGAGGGCAGGCGTAGCGGGCTAAGTTGTGCGAACTCGTTACGTTTTAGCGCACCGGGATTGTCGCCCAAGAGAACGCTCAGGGCGTTCTCTTGTTGCGCGATTTGATGCTGCAATGGCGGGATCTGCGCCCGCGTCGAGCGCAGTTCGGAATCCGCCTGCATGAGCTCCAGGCGCGAGGTATAGCCGGTTTCATACTGCCGTTTAGCCAGATTCCACGCATCTTCTCGCGATTTCAGCGTTTGGCGGGTGACTCGCAACTGCTCGTCTAATGACAACAAGGTGACGTAGCCGACGGCGACCGATGTCGCCACGGTCAGATTAGCGGCAGCGGCAGCGGCTTTCTGCGCTTCAAGGCTGGCTTCGGCTGCGCTGGCGGCGCTGCGGTTGGCCCCCCAAATATCGACGTCATAGCTGGCGGTCAGGCCCCCTTTGTACAGCGTGCTGTGGATGGGCAGACCGGTCGCGGCGGACTGTGCGCGAGCGCGGGTACCGGTCAGGCTGGCATCAAGCGAGGGGAATAAGCTGCTATCAGCAGCGTACGCGCGCGCCTGATACTCGTTAACCCGCTCGCGGGCGATCAGGACGTCGCTGTTGTAGCGCAACGCCCGATCGACATACTGATTAAGCGCGCTATCGTGAAAATTGCGCCACCACACGCCTTCCACCGGGCTGGAGGGACCCACATCGGCACGCCAGGCGGCGGGGATCGCCAGCGTAGGCTCCGCACGTGGGACATCGGCAGACTGACAACCGACCAGCGCCAGCGCCACGGCAAGGGTTAACGGGCGGATCATTGTTTATTCTCCGCGCGGGTATCAATCGTCACCTGCACCGACATCCCCGGACGCAGACGATAGCTGTTTTTCTGTCCCTCATCGACCGCGATACGGACAGGGATCCGCTGGGCGATTTTGACAAAGTTGCCGGTCGCGTTATCCGGCGAGATCGCGCTGAATTCGACGCCGGTCGCTGGCGAAATACTTTGTACTTTGCCGTGGAAGGTTTCGCTGTTCAACGCATCGACCGAGAAGGTGACCGGCTGGCCGACGCGCACCTCGGCGAGCTGTGTCTCTTTCAGGTTGGCGATAACCCAGTGCTGAGGCGGTACCAGCGAGGTCAAATGCGTACCGGCGCTGACATAGGCGCCGAGGCGTACGGAGATCTGCCCCAGTTGCCCGGCCGTCGGGGCGATAATCCGCGTATTCTGCAGGTCGATTTCGGCAAGCTCCAACGCCGCTTTGGCGCTGGCCACATCGGCCTCCAGCGAATCGCGATTGACGATAGTGGACTGCAGATCCTGGCGCGACATCTCCAGTGTGGCTTTCGCCTGTTCGATATCGGCTGCGCCTTGAGCCGCGCTGGCCCGCGCAGAGTCGCGTTCGCGAATGGATAACGAACCGTCCGCGGTGAGTTCCTGTACGCGTTTTAAATCGGCTTGGCTTTTCTGATTCTGCGCGCGGGCGTTTTGCAAGGCGGCCTCGTTTTTGACGATGGTCGCTTCGGCGCTTTTCCGCTGCTGCTGGTTGTTTTTCAGCGCCGCCTGTTTCATCGCCAACGTTGCCTGCGCCTGGTGCACCCGCTGTTTATAGATGCGATCGTCAATCTGGAACAGCACCTGTCCCGGCTGAACGGTATCGAAATCTTTGACGTTCACCGCGGTGATATACCCGTTAACCTGCGGGCTGATAAACGTCGTCTGACCACGCACGTAAGCGTTATCGGTAAACTGACTATGCCGAGTGAAAGGGGGCAACTGCCAGGCGTAAAGAATAACCAATACGCCGACGATGCCGATCGCCGCGGCGGTAAAAATAGACACCACGCGGATGTTGTTTCGGGTATTGGCCTGTTGCCTGGCCGCGTCCTGCTGACTCATAACCACTCCAGAGTAAAAATTATCTTATTATTTGTTGCCGGTTGCGCGTTTTAACGCGATACGGGCGGTGATTCGCAATCTGATTAAGCGCCAGAAAATCCACACCAGCGTTGCGGCAGAGATCGCCGCCGTCAGGAGATAAGTGTCATTGTAGGCGAGAATATTGGCCTGTAGCGTCGAGGCGTTTTGCAGCAGCGTGGTAGCCTGCACGTTCAATAGCGTGCTGTCGCCAATCTGGCTTTGATACATCTGGCTGTACTGCTGCAGTCGCTCGGCGATCAACGGGTTCAGCGTGGTTATCTGATCGGCCAACTGGCTGGAATGAAATTTTTCGCGCCAGGTCTGAAAAGTACCGAGGATAGCTGAGCCGAGCAGGCCGCCGATATTTTGGCTCATGCCAAACAGAACCGAGAAGCTGACCAGATTCCGCTGGTCGGCAATCACCCCGCCAATTCCCGCCAGCATGGCCGGCGCGAGGAAGAAGGCACTGCCGAAGCCAAGTAAAAACTGGCTGAACATCAACTGTTCCGGACGGGTCAGGGCAGTGGACTGGCTATCAAGCAATGACGCAATCATAATCAACGCCAGCGCGGTCGCGGTGGGCCAGTAGAGGCGCTGCGGGTTAAGCGTCAGGCAACTGGCGACGATACCGCAGACGATACCGGCGAAAATCGACCATGCCAGGTTGGTCATCTGCTCGTTTTGCAAGCCGACGTACTGCAGCCAACCGATGACCCCGGTATTCTGTTCCGCCAGCACGATGCGAATCAGCAACATAATCAGTCCCAGACGAAGGATACTGCCGCTGGAAAGCCATTTGGTGTTAAGCAGCGGGTTAGTGCGATTATGCTCGAAGGCGATAGCCGAAACGATCAGCACCACCGCTCCCGCCAGCGACCAGCCAAGCCACGGCGCCTCAAACCACCAGTCCAGACGGCCCAGCGACAGGACCGCGCAGACTAAAGCCATACCGGGCGCCAGCAGGAAGAAGGTAATAAAGTCCTTCTTCTCAAACACCTTTTTGCGGTCGCTTGGCGGCAGTTTCAGCGCGATGACGCAGGCCAGCGACACCAGCGCCAGGCCGAGCTCAAAGAAGTAGAGCCCGCGCCATTCGTCAATCTGCAGCAGTTCGGTCGAGAACAGACGCGCCAGCGGGATCGCCAGCGACGATCCGGTGATACCGATGGTCAACGCCTTCAGGCGGTGGCGCGCCGGCCAGGCCTGCACCTGATAGTAAATTCCCAGTGAACTCAACGCCGCTGCCACCATGCCGTGCGCCGCGCGCACCATCATTGCCGAGCTGAGGTCGTTGACGAACAGGTGGAAGAAAGTGACCAGTACATACAGTACCAGGAAGCCTTCGGTAAAGGCGCGCAGGCCGAACTGTTGGCGAAATTTCACCAGCAGCAGGTTGATGGAAACGTTAGTCATAACGTAGACCGCCGGCAGCCATGCGATTTCCGTCGACCAGGCGGCAAAAGTGCCCTGCAGCAGCTGCAGGTTGGCGGTAACGACGGCGTTACCCAGCGCGCCGGTCAGGCACACCAGCAGCCCGACGATGCCGTAAGCGACGCGTTTTGGCGTACTGTGAATCGGCGTCGACGGCGAGCCGAGCATCGCCGGTTTTTCATGCGGCGCCCAGTCGTGGGGCACATAAGGATTAGCTTCGCGACGAGGCATTATTTCTTTTCCACCTCGTGCAGCAGCTTTTCCAGTACCCGGTGGGTTTGCTCACGCTCTTCCGGAGTAATGGCGGTGAGGATCTCCTCGCGCAGGTCGTCGGCGACCGCTTTCACCTGATGAAAGAGCGCCATCCCTTTGGCGGTGGCAACCAACAGACGCTTACGTTTATCGCTGTCAGGCTTAACGCGCTCCACCAGTTCAAGTTCGACCAGGCGGTTAATGAGCGGGACGATGGTGGCGCTTTCGACACCCAGTTCCTGCGCCAGTTCGCTTTGCGAGAGGGGCTGCTCGTTGCGGGCAATGGCTGACACCGCCACCCATGACGCCTGGCTCATGCCTAGATTTTTTAACCGCCGGTTAACCGCCAGCCGCCAGTGATGCGCGGTTAAGTATAAGAGATGGGAAAAGTTAAGCTGTCGGTTATCCATGTTCCGCCTGCAAAATCATTAGAGCTCTAATGATTTTAGGCGCGGCGATTTACTGATTTCAAGTCACGAAGATAAAAATAGGTTAACGCAATGTGCGTTTTTTGTGGGAAAGGCAGGCTGGCACGTGGAGAAAAAAATAAAAAACCCGGGCGAGCCCGGGTTTCGTATCTGGATTACCTGGACATTAGCCCGGATAGATGCCGCGATCTTTACGCGCCAGCAGAATGCGCTCGCAGGCGACGATGTAGGCCGCGGTACGCAGAGAACACGCTTTCTCGGCGGCTTTATCGCAGACGTGAACAATAGCATCCGTCATGATGCGGTCCATCTTGGCGTTGATCTCTTCTTCGCTCCAGAAGAAGCTTGCCATGTCCTGCACCCATTCGAAGTAGCTGACGGTCACGCCGCCGGCGTTACAGATAACGTCCGGAACCACGATCACCCCGCGGTCGGCCAGCACGTCGTCGGCGTCCGGATAGGTCGGGCCGTTGGCGCCTTCGAGGATCAGCTTACAGCTGATTTTTTCCGCGCGTTCACGGGTGATTTGGCCTTCCAGCGCCGCCGGGATCAGGATATCCATCTCGGTGGTCCAGAAATCTTCTTTGGCGATTTCACGCGCGCCCGGGAAACCAGCAATCTTCTTGTTCTCGGCCTGCCATGCGGTCAGCGCCTGCATGTCGATGCCGCCTTCGTTGAACAGGGTCGCGGTATGGTCCTGGATCACGACAATGCGCGCGCCAACGTCTGCAAACAGACGAGCGGCTTCGCTGCCGACGTTACCAAAACCTTGCAGCGCCACTTTCGCGCCTTCGATTTCGATACCGTTGCGACGAGCCACTTCACGACCGGTGACGAAGACGCCGCGGCCGGTGGCTTTTTCACGGCCCAGCGAACCGCCGAGATGAATCGGCTTACCGGTAACCACGCCGGTGATAGTGGTGCCGTGATTCATGGAGTAGGTGTCCATCATCCACGCCATCACTTTACCGTTGGTGCCAACGTCCGGCGCCGGGATATCTTTCTGTGGCCCAATGATAATGCCGATTTCGCTGGTATAGCGACGAGTCAGACGTTCCAGCTCGCCTTCAGACAGTGAGAACGGGTCGACGCGGATGCCGCCTTTGGCTCCGCCGTAAGGAATATTGACCGCGGCGCACTTAATGGTCATCCAGGCAGAAAGCGCCATTACCTCGTTAAGATCGACATCCGGATGGTAGCGAACACCACCTTTACCCGGTCCACGCGATAGATTGTGCTGTACGCGATAGCCTTCGAAATGGCGGATGGTGCCATCATCCATCTGCACTGGAATATCAACGATCAGCGCGCGTTTCGGGTGACGCAGAGTTTCCACCCAGTAGGCGAGGTCGCCCAGATACGGCGCGACGCGGTCGATCTGGCGCAGGTAAGTGGTCCATGGAGATGTACTACTTTCAGATGCGTAAGATAACTTTTCCATAAGAGTCCTGTATCTCAATGTTATTTGTGTCGTGTAAAACCGTGGAATAGGTACAGCAGTAAAATCTGTGTGATGAATGTTATCACCAATTTTATAAACCAGTATTTGACGGCTATTCCGAATTTTACATTTTTGTTAGTTTTTTGGGGTTGCATTTGAATAAATAAGCACGACCAGGTGCCTGTATGTCATGCATGGATATGCATATTTTATGCAGATAAGTGAATATAGAAATAATTTTTTCATATTTTTCATTATCTTGATGATCCTCTAAAAGTGAATAAAATGATTCATGGTTGTATTGACTTTGTTGCTCGTCAGGGCCCAGCATTAGCTCACGCAATACACAATGTATTAACCGTGAATTAACATATATCCATACAAATAAAATGGCTTATTTCAGTTGTGGTGAAAATATTTGTCATCGCAGCGGGACGTGTGCGCCCTGAAAACGGCTAAAGGGAAATTGTTAAATTCGACTATTCACGATTGGCCAATTTATGCCGCCGATCCTCGTTCCGGAGAATTGTTATGTCAGGCAGTATCACTCGCGAAGATTTTGATGCTTATATGGTTCCGTGTTTCGCTCCCGCGCCGTTTATCCCGGTGAAAGCGGCGGGCTCCCGTGTCTGGGACCAGCAGGGTAAAGAGTACATTGACGTGGCTGGCGGCATTGCGGTTAACGCGCTGGGTCATGCGAATCCGGCGCTGGCTAACGCGCTGAAAGCGCAGCTGGATAAGCTGTGGCACATCGGCAACGGCTATACCAACGAACCGGTACTGCAGCTGGCGAAAACCCTGGTGGAGTCGACCTTCGCCGATAAAATTTTCTTCTGTAACTCCGGTGCTGAAGCCAACGAAGCCGCGCTGAAGCTGGCGCGCAAGTATGCTCACGACAAATTCGGCGCCGACAAGAGCGAAATTATCGCCTTCAAAAACTCTTTCCATGGCCGCACTCTGTTTACCGTAACCGTAGGGGGGCAGCCGAAATACTCCAGCGACTATGCGCCATTACCGCAGGACATCACCCATCTGCCGTATAACGATATCGACGCGGTGAAAGCGGCGTTCTCTTCCCGCACCTGCGCGGTCATCGTCGAGCCGATTATCGGCGAAGGCGGCGTCATGCCAGCGGATCCGCAATTCCTGCAGGCACTGCGCGAGCTGTGTGATGAGCATGAAGCGACGCTGATTTTTGATGAAGTGCAGACCGGCGCCGGGCGTACCGGCCAACTGTATGCTTACCAGCACTACAACGTGGTTCCGGACATTCTCACCAGCGCGAAAGGGCTGGGCGGCGGCTTCCCAATTGGCGCGATGCTGGCGAAAGAGGCCTGGGCGCAGGTGTTCCAGCCGGGTACCCACGGCACGACTTTCGGCGGCAACCCGCTGGCGGCGACCGTCGCCAATAGCGTGCTGGCGCAAATAGATAGTGCGCTGCTGGCGGGCGTGGGCGAACGCCATACCCTTATCGTCGATAAACTCAATGCGCTGAACGCCAAATATGATCTCTTTAGCGCCGTGCGTGGGATGGGGCTGCTGATTGGCGCCGAACTGGCAAGCCATCTGCGCGGCAAAGCCAAAGCGCTGACCAATCTGGCGGCGGAAGAGGGACTGATCGCGCTGATAGCCGGGCCGGACGTACTGCGTTTCGCCCCGGCGCTCAATATTCCCCTGGCGGATATTGATGAAGCCTTCGTGCGCCTTGAGCGCGCCGTCGCCCGCTTAACCAGCTAATCCGGGAGACGGCCTATGATGTTATTTCGTCCCGTACGGGAAAACGACCTCGATGATATTGTCCGCCTGGCCTCCCGGGCGGGCGTGGGAATGACCTCGCTGCCCAATGATGCCGTGCGCCTCGCCGCACGGATCAAACGCAGCGTGGAGACCTTTGCCGGCAAGCTGACGCGCGGCGAACAGGGGTTTCTGTTTGTTCTGGAAGATACCGAACTGAGCCGGGTTGTCGGCGTCAGCGCCATTGAGGTCGCGGTGGGGCTCGACGAACCGTTCTACAATTTTCGTATTCAGAAAACGGTACGGGCATCCAAAGAGCTTGGGGTTTACAAGCATCAGGATTTGCTCAATTTAAGCTACGACCATACCGGCCACAGCGAACTCTGTACCCTGTTTCTGGACCCTGAGTACCAGAAGAACCGCAATGGCCTGCTGCTTTCCAAAGCGCGGTTTGTCTTTATTGCCGCGTTCCGCGAGTGGTTTTCACCGCATCTGTTCGCCGAGCTGCGCGGGCGCAGCGACGAGCAGGGTAATTCGCCGTTCTGGGATGCGTTGGGGCACCACTTTTTCGATATTCCTTTCGCCGATGCCGACCGCCTCACCGGTACAGGGATGAAAACCTTTATCGCCGAATTGATGCCGGCTTACCCGATTTACATCTCGCTGCTGCCGGATGATGCCCGCGAGGTGATAGGCCAGGTTCATGCTAATACCGCGCCGGCGCGGGCTATTCTCGAAAAAGAGGGGTTTGGCTGGCGCGGGTCCGTCGACATCTTCGATGCCGGCCCGGTACTGGAAGCAGAAACCGATAATATTCGCGCCATCAGAGAGAGCTACTCGCTGCCGGCGCTGCAACTCATGACGCCGCAGGCGACGCCAACCATCGTCGCCAACGGACAGTTTGATAATTTCCGCGCGGTGCTCATCGCGCAAGAGACGCCGGGAGCGCTCGATCAGCAGGCGCTGGACGCCCTGCAGGTCAATGCCACCGACCGGGTTCACGCGGTGACACTCAATCCAGAGGAAAACAGATCATGGCGGTAAACGCACAGTTTATAGCAGGTAAGTGGCAGCAGGGCGCAGGCGCGCCGTTAACCAAGCTGGCGCCGGAAGACCAGTCTATTTTATGGCAGGCGAGCAGCGCCGGCGCGGCCGATGTGCAGGCCGCCTGTACTGCCGCGCGCGAGGCGTTTTATAGCTGGTCGCATCGCCCATTAAGCGAACGCATTGCCGTGGTTCAGCGTTTCGCTGCACTGCTGGAAGAGAATAAAGAGGCGCTGGCGACGTTAATTTCCCGTGAAACCAGCAAGCCGCTGTGGGAAACGCGTACTGAAGTACAGGCGATGATCGGCAAGGCCGGGATTTCCATTGATGCCTACGCCGAACGTACCGGTTATCGCGAGTCCGCTATGCCGGACGGCAAAGCGCTGCTGCGCCATAAGCCGCACGGCGTGATGGCGGTGTTTGGCCCTTACAACTTCCCGGGGCATCTGCCGAATGGCCATATTATCCCGGCGCTGATCGCCGGTAACACCGTGGTATTTAAACCGAGCGAATTGACGCCCGCGACCGCGGAACTCACCGTTCAGCTATGGCAGCAGGCCGGGATCCCGGATGGGGTGCTAAACCTGGTGCAGGGGGCGAAAGATACCGGCCAGGCGCTGCTGGAAAACCGCGATATCGACGGGGTGCTGTTTACCGGGAGTGCCGCCGCTGGCTTCCATTTCCACCGCTACCTCGGCGGCCAGCCGGAGAAAATGTTGGCGCTGGAGATGGGCGGCAATAACTCGCTGATCGTGGCCGACGTTGTCGATAGCGTTGCGGCGCTGAACGTGATTATTCAATCGGCCTTTATCTCCGCCGGGCAGCGCTGCACCTGCGCGCGTCGTTTACTGGTACCGCGCGGCGAACAGGGCGATGCGCTACTTGAACAACTGATTGCTGCCAGCCGGCAGATCCGCGCCGGTAAATGGGACGCCGATCCGCAGCCGTTTATGGGCGGGGTGATTTCGCAAACCGCCGCGCAGGGCATGCTGGCGGCGCAGGCGAAGCTGGAAGCGCTGGGCGGCAATGTTCTGCTGCGCATGAGCCAGCCTGATCCGCGCTCAACCGTGCTGACGCCGGGAATTATCGATGTTACCGGGATCGCGGTACCGGATGAAGAGTACTTCGGCCCGCTGCTGACCGTGATTCGTTATGACCAGTTCGATGAGGCGATCGCGATCGCCAATAACACCCGCTACGGCCTGGCGGTGGGGCTGATTTCCGCCGACCCGGCGCTGTTCGACAAGCTGGCCGACGAAGCGCGCGCCGGGATTGTTAACTGGAACAAACCGCTCACCGGAGCCTCCAGCAAAGCGCCATTCGGCGGTGTCGGCGCCTCCGGCAACCATCGCGCTTCGGCGTGGTATGCCGCCGATTATTGCGCCTGGCCGATGGCTTCTCTGGTCAGCGAAACGCTGACGCTGCCGGCGACGACGTCGCCAGGTCTGCCATTCTGATAACCGTTTTTGTGAGGACACTATGTCTGGATTTGAAGCGAATTTTGACGGCCTGGTGGGGCCAACGCACCACTACGCCGGGTTGTCGGTAGGCAACGAAGCGTCACAAAACAACCGCGACGGTTTATCTAACCCGAAGAAGGCGGCGCTGCAGGGGCTTTATAAGATGAAGACCCTGGCCGATCGTGGCTTTGTTCAGGGCATTCTGCCGCCGCAGCCGCGGCCAAATATGACGATGCTGCGCAGTATTGGTTTTCAGGGTAGCGACGAGCAGGTTATCCAGCGTGCGGCTAAAGAGGCCCCGCAGCTATTGTCGGCCTTTAGCTCCGCTTCCTCGATGTGGACCGCCAACGCCGCCACCGTGTCGCCGTCGGCCGATAGCGCTGATGGAAAAGTGCATTTTACGGTGGCGAACCTCAACAATAAGCTGCACCGCATGCAGGAAGCGCCGATCACCTCGGCCATCCTCAGGGCCACCTTCGCCGATGAGCGCTACTTTGCGCATCACGCGGCGCTACCGCAGCATGGCGATTTAGGTGATGAAGGGGCCGCTAACCATAACCGTTTCTGCGGGGATTATGACCGCCAGGGCGTGCAGTTTTTTGTCTACGGTAAGCGCGCCAGCGGCGGTGTTACGCCAGCAAAATACCCCGCACGCCAGACGCTGGAGGCCAGCGAAGGGGTGGCGCGTCTGCATCAGCTCGACCCGCAGTACACCGTATTCGCTCAGCAAAATCCGCAGGCTATCGACCATGGCGTATTCCACAATGATGTTATCGCCGTCAGCAACCGCCACGTGCTGTTTCATCATCAGCACGCCTTCCTGCAGCAGCGGGAGGTGCTGGCAACGCTGAAGGAGAGCAACGCCAGGCTGAATATTCCATTCACCAGCGTTGAAGTGCCGGACGAGCAGGTTAGCCTCGATGATGCGGTGGCCTCTTATCTGTTCAACAGCCAGTTACTGAGCAAAACCGATGGCAAAATGCTGATCGTGGTGCCGGAAGAGTGCCGTCAGCGTGAAAACGTCTGGCGTTATCTCTCCGCTCTTGCCGCCGATAGCGCATCGCCTATCGATGAAGTGGCGGCATTCGATCTACGTGAAAGCATGCGCAACGGCGGCGGCCCGGCCTGTTTACGTCTGCGGGTGGTGCTTAACGATGCTGAGCGTGCGGCGGTCAACGCTCACAGCCTGATGAATGACGAACGCTACCAGCAACTGACAGCGTGGGTTGAAAAGCATTATCGCGATCGCCTGCATGCCAGCGATCTCGCCGACCCGCAGCTGCTGCGCGAAGTTTATCAGGCGCTGGATGAGCTGACGCAGATTTTACATCTGGGCGCGATTTATGACTTCCAGCGATAAGGGGCCGGGAATGGAACAAAACGTCAACGATTTACTGCATTGTAAACTGCAGACATGGACCTTTCCGCCGACTATCGAAGCCAGTTGGTTAGGCGATGGCATTCTGCAACTGCTGCCAAAAACGTCATGGCGACAGGCGACGGTGCTTTCTGCCGGGGTGCACGGTAACGAAACCGCGCCGATTGAAATGTTGCTGCAGATCCTGCAGGGATTAAGCCTGGGCGAGCAGCCGCTGACCCACGCGCTGCTGGTGGTGTTCGGCAATCTGCCCGCCATTCGCGCCGGCCGTCGCTATCTGCATAACGATCTCAACCGGTTGTTTGGCGGCCGCCATCTGGCGGCGATGCCGGGTAACGAGTCGCGTCGCGCTTTTGAACTGGAGATGGCCGTACAGGCCTTCTTCCGTAGCGCCGATGCCCACGGTAAGGTGCCGCGCACGCATCTCGATCTGCATACCGCCATTCGCGGGTCAAAATATCGGCAGTTCGCGCTGCTGCCCGCTCATGATGGCGACTACAGCGCGGATTTTTATCAGCTGTTGCAGGCCAGCGGTATGGACGCCATCGTGCGCCATACCGAACCGGGCGGCACCTTTACCCACTTCACCAGCGAGAAGTTCGGCGCGCAAAGCGCCACGCTGGAACTGGGGAAAGTGATGCCATTCGGTGAAAATGATTTGCGCTTGTTTGCCGCCACCGAACTGGCGATCGGCGCGCTGATCGCCGACGGCATCATGCCGCCGCGGAGCAAAGCGCCGGTCGAATACTTTGTGGTGCAGCAGAGCATCATCAAGAGCGAGAACGGTTTTACCCTTAATCTCGACCCGAAAATTGAAAACTTTACCGCGCTGCCGGCAGGCTATGAAATCGCCCGTCAGGCACAGAAAACCTGGGTGGTCAATGCCGACGCCCCCTACATCCTGTTTCCGAATGCGGGCGTCGCCGCCGGTCAACGCGCCGGGCTGTTGCTGACCGCTACCGCGCCAAGCCTTTCCATGCCTGCTTGAAGGAATCAACATGACTGAACATCAACGTGAGGGGCAGGTTCATCCTGCCACCGACGGGGAGTGCCCGTCGCAGCTCAAACGCGGCCTTGGCGCCCGGCACATTCAGATGATTGCGCTGGGCGGCGCTATCGGCACCGGACTGTTTATGGGGGCGGGCAGAAACATCGCCGTCGCCGGAACATCCATTCTGCTTATCTATCTACTGGTAGGTTTCTTTACCTATATGGTGATGCGGGCGATGGGGGAGCTGTTGCTGACCCGCCTGGATTACCGTTCGTTTGCGGATTTCGTCGGCGACTATCTTGGCCCGCAGGCCAGTTTCTATCTGGGCTGGACCTACTGGCTTAGCTGGGTGGTGACCTGTATCGCCGACGTGGTGGTATGCGGCAGCTATATGCAGTACTGGTTTCCGGAGATGTCGGCGTGGATGCCCGCGTTGAGTACGCTTGGGATTCTGTTCTTGTTTAATTTGTTGTCGGTAAAAATGTTCGGCGAGGCCGAATTCTGGTTTGCGCTGATTAAGGTCATCACCATTATTGCGCTGATTTTAACCGGCGCGTGGATGATTGCTATCGGCTGGACTTCGCCGGACGGCGTGAAGGCTTCGTTAGGCCATCTCACCGACCCGACGGCCTTTATGCCGCACGGGGTGACCGGTTTCTTCGCCGGTTTCCAGATAGCGATCTTCTCCTTCACCGGTATTGAGCTGCTCGGCACCATGACGGCGGAAACGCGCGATCCTGAGCGCATCCTGCCGAAGGCGATTAACGCGCTGCCGCTGCGCATCATTATTTTCTATCTGCTGTCGATGGTGGTGATTATTGCCGTGGCTTCATGGCCGGGCGTCTCGCCGGATGCCAGTCCGTTCGTGACCCTGTTCGCCAAGGCCGGGCTACCTGCCGCCGCCGCGGTGATAAACTTTGTCGCCTTGACGTCGGCAATGTCGTCGGCGAACAGCGGCGTTTATTCCAGTACCCGCATGCTGTACGGCCTGTCGGTGGAAAAACATGCGCACTGGCAGTTCCGTATACTATCGCGTAATACCCGCATTCCGGTACGTAGCCTGCTGTTCTCCTGCTTCTGCATGCTAAGCGGTACGTTACTGCTGTTCCTGGTGCCAAACGTGATGACGTTGTTCACCATCGTTTCAACGCTGGCGGCGATCATGGTGGTTTTCAGCTGGGGTATGATCCTCGTGGCGTACCTGGTGTATCGCCATAAACGCCCGGACCTGCACGCGCGGTCGAAATTCAAAATGCCGGCGGGAGTGGTGATGTGCTGGCTGAGCCTGCTATTTTTCGCCTTCTCAATCTTCATTATGATTTTCGACCCGGATACGCTGCTGGCGCTGATGGCCTCGCCGCTGTGGTTTGTTGCGCTATGGTGCTTCTGGAAAGTGAAACAGAAGCGCGAAGGGCAACTGGCATTGGATAACGCCAGCGCCTGATGATACCCGGCAGCTGAAGCGTGGCTGCCGGATTTTCCTTTTCGCCGTAGCGCGGTTTATGATGTCGCCCGACACTTCATTGTTGGATCAGGACAGAAGAAGGAAAGGGTATGACAGAGCATTTCCCGGCGCTTTCACACGACACGTTAGCGGCGGCCAATCTCATCGGCGACTGGTTGGCGCAGGATGATTTGCCGCAGAATGCGCAGCCGCAGATTGCGGTGTTGGCCGGTAACGCGGTGATCCCGACCATTGACGCCGCCTGTCGGCTCGCGGCTCAGAGGCAGATTCCACTATTGATAAGCGGCGGTATTGGTCATTCGACGACCTTTCTTTACGACGCCGTACAAAAGCATCCGCACTATCAGGCGCTGCAGGTAGAGGGGCGTCCGGAATCGCATATCCTGGCGGACATCGCCGAACAATTCTGGCAAATTCCGCGCGATCGCATTGTGGTGGAAGACCGTTCAACCAACTGCGGCGAAAACGCGTGGTTTACCCGCCGGTTACTGGAAGAGCGTGGGCTGGATCATTCCTCTGGCGTGGTGATTCAGGATCCGACGATGCAGCGTCGGACGATGGCGACCTTTGCCCGCGTCTGGCAGGAGGCACCGGCGCAGCCGCAGTGGTGGAGCTATCCCGGTTGTTCGCCGCGGCTTGAAAACAGCGCTGCTGGCCTGAGATTCAGCGGAGACGATAGTGGATTGTGGCCGGTGGGGCGTTATCTGGCGCTGCTGCTTGGCGAGCTGCCGCGTCTGCTGGATAACGCGCAGGGTTATGGCCCCAACGGTAAAGGGTTTATTACCCACGTCGATTTCCCACACGATGTTAGCGCGGCGTGGCAATGCTTGCGTGAAGATACGCTATTGAGCGAGGCGCTGAACGCCAGAACGCTGGGGTAGGGAGAAAGGCGGATAGCCGCAGCTATCCGCTGGTTCTGAGTTTACTTCGCGAATTTATCCAGTACGCGGACAAGCTGGGTAACAAAGCCGTACTCGTTATCGTACCAGGCCACGGTTTTCACGAGCTGTACGCCGCCGGCTTCCATGATCTCCAGTTGAGTCGCATCATAGATTGAGCCGAAATGGCTGCCAATAATGTCGGAGGAGACAATTTCCTCTTCGGTGTAGCCAAAAGATTCATTGTTCGCCGCCGCATTTTTCATGGCCTGATTAACCTCTTCAGCGGTGACTTTCTTCGCCAATACGGAAACCAGTTCCGTCACTGAGCCGGTTTTAGTCGGCACGCGCTGGGCGTGACCTTTCAGTTTCCCGCTGAGTTCCGGAATCACCAGACCAATGGCTTTTGCCGCGCCGGTGGTGTGCGGAATAATGTTTTCCGCCGCCGCTCGCGAGGCGCGCAGGTCTTTGCCACGCGGCCCGTCCACCAGCGATTGCGTACCGGTATAAGCGTGAATAGTGGTCATGGTGCCCACGGTAATGCCGAAAGCATCGTTGAGCACTTTAGCCATTGGCGCCAGACAGTTGGTGGTGCAGGATGCAACCGAAATGATGGTATCATCCGGGCTCATGGTGTCGTCGTTAACGTGATAAACGATGGTTTTCATCTCGCCGGCAGGGGCGGAAATCAGCACTTTCTTCGCGCCGGCGGTCAGGTGCGCCTGCGATTTTTCCGCCGACGTATAGAAACCGGTACATTCAACAATCACCTCAGCGCCTGCGGCTTTCCACGGAATATGCTGAGCCTCTTTTTCCGCATAAACGGTGATTTTTTTACCATTAACGATCAGCGCATCTTCTGTAAAATCAACGCTCCATGGGAAAGGACCGTAGTTAGAGTCATGTTTAAGCAGGTAGGCTAAGACTTTCGGTGAGGTGAGATCGTTGATGGCCACGACCTCCAGCGGGCTATTTACTTCTAACAGGCGGCGAAGTACTAAACGTCCTATACGACCAAATCCATTAATCCCAAGTTTGCTCATGGATATTCTCCTGGTGGTGAAGTTGATACGTTAAAACTTCTTCAGGCAGAGCGGGGAGAGTAAACTATTTACTTTCAGCGGCTTAGCAGTTCACCTGCGGTGTTTCTATTGCTAAGTTACCTGCCTGAAGCGTCTTCAGTAACTGTCACGTGGAGCCAGATGGTGCGAAGGAAGTATAACGCCGGGTCGGAGGTGGTTCCAATGTTCTTACCGCGACAGCACAACAAAAAGAGTGCCTACCATTGTTCGCTATTTCATGCGGTGTTGAGTGGTAAATATGATCTACATCACAATAACAGAAATTAGAAAAAGCGCAGAAGGATATAGCTACATCGAGGTTGTATTGATAACTATAGCGGTGGTTCAGCACAATATCGATAATGAGAATGAATATCATTCATTGACATCTGGTCATATTAATGTAACCTTGCATTAGGAATAATACAGGGATGAATAGAAAATGGATTGCGGCCTGAGGAATAATTATCAACCCATAGCTTAAAAATTTAAAAATCATGCCGAAATTCCATCCTGCTGGCATGAAATGCGGGGAGGAAAATCTGCAGGGTAAATCATAATGCGGGTGTTTAAAGATATTATCCTTGCCGGGAGCATTCTCTTTTCTGTCTTATATTCTGTTTTCTCGTTGTGCGATGTTTTGTTGATTATGCAGATATTTTATTGGCACCCAGAGCACTACTGTCTGTGTTTGCCATTGGATGTGTATATTTTCTGAGCAATGCTTATTTTTGGCTATTGAATTACATAAGGAATATGAAAGATGAAAGAGCTAACAAATAAACAGTTGGGTATGGTCTCCGGTGCAGGGGGGGATATTGGGCGGGAAATTGCTCAGGGAATCGGCGCTGGAGCTGGCACATTTGTAGGCGGAACTCCTGGTGCTATAACCGGTGGGATCGCAGGGGGACAGGTTTATGACTGGGCTGCAACAAAAACACCGGACCCAGCGATGTCCCCATCTGGTCTGGGCGGAACGCTCAAACAAAAACCCGCTAACCTTCCATCCGAAGCGTGGAATGCAGCAGCAGGCAGAGAATGCTACTGGAATCCGAATAACCTCAATGATATTTGTTACTGACAGATGCAGATTGGGGTACGGGTATAAACCAGTCTAAAAGCCAATAAGGATAGCTGTTAGCGTATGGAAGAGCATATTATCAGCTCTTCCATCTCTTAACCTTTAAAACTAGCCATAATTAAAGTTTGTCAGTCGAGTGGGAGTCGTCCACGCCTTTTGGCGCCGATGGAATAAAAAATGAACGTTGACGGATATAACCGCGAGTACAATATTGCAAGAAACAAAGCCGTAACCGGCTGTTTTGCCATGTTTGCGCTATTTTTTAGCATCACATGTTTGCCGCTTTTTTTCGAGGGCAGCAAAGACCTTATGATAACGGGATATCTCTATCCACTACTTTTCGGACTAGAGTTCCTGGCAATTGCCCCCCTTTATTATCTCTATTTCTACAAACGCGAGGGTATGGGGAGAGGAAATTTTCATTTCGGCATTTTTATTATACTTTTCCTGTGTATTCTGTTGATCCAATTTCTGTTGCCTTTTGTCACTGCAGGCTATCAGACTGAAAACTGGTCAGCTTCACAGATGCGACTGGATGCGCATGTATTCTGGCTAAATGCCATTGTGATGATTCTATTGGTTCCTGTTTATGAAGAGATGGTCTTCCGCGGCTGTCTTTTCAGTGTGTTTAAATACTGGCTCGGGAATAACAATTATGCGGCGGCTGTCGCTGTGTCTGTTGTATTTTCAGCCTGTCATTTACAGTACATAGACTGGCGATCGTTCCTGATATTATTTCTGGTTTCGCTGATGCTGGTTATCGGGAGAATAAAAACCGGCGGAATACTGATGCCAATTATTCTTCATGCGCTGATGAACGCGGTCGTAATTGGTATTCAGTATGTGTCATTCCTCCAGTATTCCGGAGAGGCTTAGCTATAGCGGGAATGAAATATGTTTCGTAAGGAAGCGCTCGAAAACAGGGATAAAACATGGTGTGGCAAAGCAGTATTACTACCGGGAATCTCCTCTCGGCTGGTTATAATTACCAGCGCGCTTTTTTTCGTCTGCTTCATTGTTTTAATTAGCACCGGCACTTATACACGACGTATTAGCGTGCAAGGTGAAGTTACCACCTGGCCGAGACCGGTTAATGTCTATTCCGGTGTCCAGGGATTTGTCGCGACACAGTTCGTCCGGGAAGGGGACCCTGTAAAAAAGGGTGATCCTGTTTATCAAATTGATGTCAGTAAAAGTACACGTAGAGGCGTGGTCAATGAGACTCAACGACAGGATATCGAAAACCAATTGAAGCGCATCGCCGAGATTATCGCTCGCCTTAGAGAGAGTAAGGAAACCACTTTGCGGATGCTTGAGCAACAGAAAATACAGTATAGCGCCTCTTTTGAACGCTCGGCAGGCATTGTCAGGCGTGCTGAGGAGGGAATAAAATTAATGAAAAATAATATGGATAATTACCGACGGTACCAGCAGCAGGGGTTGATTAATAAGGACCAGTTAACCAGTCTGGTGGCCTTGTACTACCAGCAGCATAATAGTTTGCTCAGCCTGAGCGCGCAGCATGAACAAAATGCTCTACAGTTAACCAATCTGGAAAGTCAAATTCAGACGCAGGCGGCGGAATTTGACAATCGGGTTTATCAGATGGAACTGCAGCGTTATGAGCTACAGAAAGAGCGGATTAATACTGATGCGGGAGGCGATATTATCATTCGTGCCTCATCAGACGGCAAAATTGATTCATTAAGCGTCACCCCAGGTCAGATGGTCAGCGAAGGCGACAGTCTGCTGCAGATAATTCCAGAAAAAATACAACGCTATTATTTGGTTCTTTGGGTACCCAATGAAGCCGTTCCATATATTTCAGTCGGTGATAGGGTGAATATCCGCTACGAAGCCTTTCCGGCTGAAAAGTTTGGTCAGTTCTCGGCGAAAGTCACACTCATTTCCCGGACGCCAGCTTCCTACCGTGAAATGCAGACCTATACGACCGCCCCGATTAACTCTACGGCAGGTGCGGCTGCTTACTACAAAGTTGTGATTAGTCCAGAAAAGCAGGCTGTCAGCTACGCCGGCAAGCGTCTGCCTCTGGAAAATGGCATGAAGGCACAGAGCACGTTATTTCTGGAAAAACGTAAAATCTATCAGTGGATGCTCTCGCCATTCTACGATATGAAGCGCAGCGTTACGGGGCCGATTCATGAACCGTAACCACTTCATATCATCCATCGAGGAGAAATTGGATCTGAAATTTCGGCGGCGAGTCCCGGTCGTTCATCAGACAGAAACGTCAGAATGTGGACTGGCCTGTCTGGCGATGATATGCGGACATTATGGTCGTAATATCGACATGATCGCCCTACGTCGCCAAATAAATCTGTCTGCCCGTGGAGCCTCGCTTGCCAGTGTTCAGCAAACCGGGATTGAGTTAGGGATGGAAAGCCGGGCATTGTCACTGGATCTCCATGAACTTAATGCTCTCAGAATGCCCTGTATCCTGCACTGGAATTTTAATCATTTCGTGGTGCTCGTTAGCGTACGTAAGAATCGGTTCGTGCTTCATGACCCTGCGAGGGGGCGAAGAACTGTCGGGAGTGATGAAATGTCACAGTGCTTCACCGGCGTGGCGCTGGAGGTCTGGCCCGGCAGTACATTTGTGCAGGAAACGATGAAGAGCCGAATCGGAATTCGGGCGTTAATCAGCAGCGTGCAGGGTATCCGGGGCGTACTGAGCAAAATTTTCTGTCTGTCGCTGATTATTGAAGCTATCGGCCTGGTGATGCCTGTCGGTACGCAATTGGTGATGGATCATGCTATTCCTGCGAATGACCGGGGACTGCTCATGCTTATCTGTGGAGTCCTGATGTTTTTTATTTTGGGGCGTACTTTGGTTAGCGTGATCCGCGCATGGTCATCCCTTGCGATGGAGTCATTGATAAATGTGCAATGGCAGTCGGGGCTATTCCGTCATCTGCTTCAGTTGCCGTTGACCTATTTTGAGCGACGAAAGATGGGCGATATTCACTCCCGCTTCAGCTCGTTGGATGCGCTTCGCGCCACGTTTACAACCTGTGTGGTGGGGGCAATGATGGACAGCATCATGGTTGCCGGTCTCTTGTTGATGCTTATCCTGTACGGTGGAAAATTGACGGTTTTTGTACTGGGCTTTACAGCGGTATATGTCTTCATTCGTATATTGACCTATAGCCGGTACCGCCAGCTGTCGGAAGAAGCGTTAATCGCCGGAGCCCGTGCTGGTTCATATTTTATGGAAACACTCTACGGAATAGCTACGGTTAAAATGCAGGGAATGGCAGAACGGCGTGGGAGCCACTGGCTGAACCTGAAGATTGATGCCATCAATACCGGTATCAGACTCAGCCGACTTGATATGTTCTTCGGCGGCATTAACACGTTTGTGGCGACGTGCGATCAGGTGACTATTCTGTGGCTGGGCATCAGTCTGGTTATGGAGAACCAAATGACTATCGGCATGTTTGTGGCATTTGGCGCATTCCGCGCGCAGTTTTCTGACCGGGTAGGATCGCTGGTCAACTTCTTATTACAGCTGCGTATGATGAGCCTGCACAACGAAAGGATTTCGGATATCGCTTTGAATGAAAAGGAAGAAAGAAAACCGGATTTAGGATTAAAGGCAACCATGTCTCCGGCTAGTCTGGAGATTAAAGCGCTAAGCTTCCGTTACGACAGCCAGTCAGCACCCGTCTTTAGCGGCCTTAGTTTCAGGATCCGAGCCGGCGAGAGTGTGGCCATTACCGGGCCCTCAGGTTCGGGGAAAACCACGCTGCTCAAAGTACTGTGCGGCTTGTCTGAACCGATATCAGGGACTGTCTTAATGAATGGTACGGATATCAGGCAACTGGGGATAAATAACTATCATCGCTTGATTGCCTGCGTAATGCAGGATGACCGGCTGTTTTCTGGCTCAATTCGGGAGAATATCTGCGGATTCACTGAAAATATTGATGATGCCTGGATGAGAGAATGTGCCCGGACAAGCCGTATTCATGACGTGATATTGGCTCTGCCAATGGGGTATGAGACGTTAATCGGAGAACTGGGGGAGGGGCTATCTGGGGGTCAGAAACAGAGGATTTTTATTGCCCGGGCGCTTTATCGCCGTCCGGATATATTATTCATGGATGAAGCCACCAGCGCACTGGACGCAGAGTGTGAAAAAGACGTCAGTCTGGCAATGAAAAAGTTGAATATAACCCGAATAATTATTGCTCACCGTGAAACGACCCTGCAAACCGCGGACAGGATCATCACCCTCGGCGAATCCAATTAACAGCCAATATCCTAATCCACTGCGGCCATTTGGTTTGCGATGCGGTTGAATAATGAACACAAAGCGGAATGGCAGGAGTGGCAGGGCCTGCAGTGAGTTATCCACAAACTATGCGATCTGATACCGACTCGTTTTGTGGATAACCTCAAATCTTTCGGGATACTTAATTCACTCTGCGTTATAAGTTTGCGCTATACATCACGATAATCAATGTCTTCACTCGGTACCCTTAATATAAGAATACTTAAACAAGGGGAATAGCATACCAATGAAAAAGAGCATTGCACTGACGATGGTGGCGCTGGCCTGCCTGGCGGCTAACGTCCAGGCAGCAGAGAAACTTGCTGGTAATGAAATACTTGCCGTACAGAAAGGCGGGGTGCCGGATAAAGTCTATACCCAACATCAGCCGAAATTACGTATAGCAACCTATAATATCGGCAAGAATGAAGCGTCTGATAATGTGGCCGATTTTACGGCACTTAATTCAGCGATTAAAAAAATTAACGCCGATATTATTGCCGTCCCGGAAGTCGATCACAAAACTCAGCGCAGCCAGAAAATCGATCAGCTTAAGACGATTGCCGATGCTAACAATATGCATTATGCCTTTGGTAAAGCGTTAGATTTCGACGGTGGCGAATACGGACTGGGGCTGCTGTCAAAATATAAAATCCTGCATTCTCAGGTGGTGAAGCTGCCGTCAGGCAATGCGGAACAGCGCGTGGCGCTACTGGCGCAGGTTGATGTACCGGGTTTTGATTCCGCGCCGATTATTATGGTGACCCATCTCGACTGGCAAAAAGATCCCACCATGCGTACCGAACAGGCTCGCTATCTTCTTGATTTGAGTATTGGCGATGCGGCGTCTGATTTTAAAGATATCGCCTCTTCAATTAAGATCCTGGCCGGCGATTTCAATTCAACCCGTGAAGAACAGCCGGTGAAAGAGATCGGTTATTTCTTTAACGAAGTGTCGAAGCAGGGGACGGATACGCGTAGCTGGCCTGCCGTTAACCCGGCCATTGATATCGACCACATTTTCACCTTCAAAGGACAAAAGTGGGATGTGAAGAAGCTGGAGATCCCGCATAACTCGCCGGAATTTAACTGGTCAGCGGCCAGTGACCATCTGCCGGTCATTGCTGAACTGCAACTCACCGAGCAGTAACATTGCCCAGGGCTCTTTGCAAAAGAGCCCTGATGCTATTCAATTCGCGCTAACGCAGTTTTTTAAGCCTCGGTAAAGGTTAATGAAAATTTAAGGGAAGGCGGTTATGTTAACAACATCACACTTCCATTAAGGTTTGTTCATGCGCGATAAATATTCTGGCCTGCAGATAGGAATACACTGGCTGGTCTTTTTACTGGTTGTCGTCGCCTACGCGGCGATGGAACTGCGCGGCTTCTTTCCGCGCAGCGACCGTCCGGTGATAAACATGATCCACGTCTCCTGCGGTATTTCCATTTTTGTCCTGATGATCGCACGCCTGCTGGTGCGCCTGAAGTCTCCGGCGCCGCCGATTGTTCCTAAACCCTCGCCGATGATGACCGGTTTCGCCCATCTTGGCCATCTGGTGATCTATCTGTTGTTTATCGCGCTACCGGCGATTGGCATGGTAATGATGTATTACCGCGGTAACCCGTGGTTTGCTTTCGGCCTGACGATGCCCTTTGCGGCGCAAAGCAACTTCGCTTTGGTCGACAGCCTTAAGGGGCTGCACGGCTTACTTGCCAATATCGGCTATTTCGTGATTGGCCTGCACGCGCTGGCGGCGCTGCTGCATCACTATTTATGGAAAGATAATACGCTGCTGCGCATGATGCCGCGCAAGCGCTGAGTATCACGCCCGGCACTCCTGAACCCGCCCACCGGCGGGTTTTTTGTTTCCGTAACTCGCCAATAAATGATTCGCAAAATGTTACTTATGCTGCAAATTTGTATCGAATATGTAAATAAAAATGTCTAATCGAAACGAAAGGTTCTATAAGAATCTCAGTGCGGTGGATTGAATCCAGCCGGGAGGCCGTCGAAACGACACCCAGGCACGTTCAGCGGTATCCGCAGCGTCATTGGCTAAAACGCCTGCTTTTTCAATACCGATGAGCAAAAGGAAAACCTGACATGACCGATAATATACCGGCCGCTTCTCCCCCTGTCGCCGATGTGGGGGGCGCTGAACGCCTGAGCCCGCGCGAGCAGGTGGTGATCAATAAATTGTTCCGCCGCTTAATTCCTTTTCTGTTTCTCCTTTTTATCTTTTCGTTTCTTGACCGTATCAATATCGGCTTTGCCGGGCTCACCATGAGCCAGGATTTGGGGCTGAGTAGCACTATGTTCGGCCTCGCGACGACGTTGTTCTACGCGATGTACGTCATCTTTGGTATTCCCAGTAACATCATGCTGGGGATCGTTGGCGCGCGCCGCTGGATTGCGAGCATTATGGTGGTGTGGGGAATCGCATCGACAGCGACCATGTTCGCGACTGGGCCAAACAGCCTGTATCTGCTGCGCATGCTGGTGGGGATTGCCGAAGCCGGTTTTCTTCCGGGGCTTCTGCTCTACTTAACCTACTGGTTTCCGGCCTACTACCGGGCGCGCGCCAATGCGCTGTTTATGATTGCTATGCCGGTGACGATGGCGTTGGGCTCGCTGGTCTCCGGCTATATTCTCAGTATGGATGGCATGCTGACGCTTAAAGGCTGGCAGTGGTTATTCCTGCTGGAAGGATTCCCATCGGTGTTGTTGGGGGCGGTAGTCTGGTTCTATCTTGACGACAGTCCGCAAAAGGCCAAATGGCTCACCGATGAGGACAAACGTTGCCTTAGCGAGATGATGGAGAAGGACAAACTACGGCTAGTGCAACCGAACGGTAGCGCCAGCCTGAGCGCCCTGCAGCAGGGGAAAGGCAGCCTCTGGCGCGACGTCTTCACCCCGGTGGTGTTGATGTATACGCTGGCCTATTTCTTTCTCTGTAATACCTTAAGCGCGCTCAGCGTCTGGACGCCTCTAATTCTCAAAAGCTTTAACCAGGGCAGCAGCAATATCGCCATCGGCTTGCTTAGCGCCGTACCGCATATCTGTACCATTGTGGCGATGATTTGGTGGAGTAAACGTTCTGACCGCTTACAGGAACGTAAGCTGCACACGTTATTGCCCTACCTGTTTGCCGCCGCGGGCTGGATGCTGGCGGCGCACGGATCAAATAGCATCATGCAACTGTTGGGGGTGATTATGGCCTCGGCGGGGGCCTATGCGGCGATGGTGATTTTCTGGACCACGCCGGATCAATCCATCAGCCTGCGCTCGCGAGCGATCGGCATTGCGGTGATTAACGCGACGGGTAATATGGGATCGGCCATGAGTCCGCTGTTATTCGGCTGGCTGAAGGATTTAACCGGCAGCTTTAACGCCGGATTTTACCTCGTGGCCGGGTTCCTGGTATTGGGGGCGCTGGTGGTATCGCGCATCCCGATGAAGGCCAGCCGTCCGCGAGCGACGCCATAAAAAAGATAAAGGAGTAGTGATGAGAGTGAGACGCGCGGTACCCGATGAAGCCCCTGCGTTGTGGAATATCCGTAATCAGGCGATTCGCCATGGCTGTCATCAAAGCTATGGCGCTGAAGTGATTCACGCCTGGACGCCGGAACTGATGCCCGAAGGGTATCGTCACGCCGTTGCCGATAATCCGTTTTATATCGTGGAAAATAGGCTGGGCCAACCCGTCGCTACCGGCTATCTCGATATTGAGTCCTTAAGCGTGGAAGCGATCTTTACGCTGCCGGAGTGGGGCGGGCAGGGATGCGCGGATTTGATCATGAGGGCGGTTATTGCCGAAGCTCGCCGACGGGGGCTCGAAACCATTACGCTTGAGGCGACCCCCAATGCGGCGGGCTTTTATCTACGCCATGGCTTTGTTTCACATGGTGAAAAGAGTCATTATTCGAAAATGGCCAACGCAGAGCTACGCTGTATAGCCATGAGCCTCACTCTCGATTAACGGTAAACCTGCGCCGCTATGCTATGGTTGTTAGCGGCGTTTCAATTTGCCACTTTAGTTAAATAAATATAGTATACCCCCCTATATGATATGGAGGGCATCTCGTGCCACATTCACCAGAAGACAAGAAGCGTGCGCTTAGCCGCATACGCCGTATTCGCGGGCAGGTTGAAGCGCTGGAACGTGCGCTGGAGTCCGGCGAACCCTGCATGACTATCCTGCAACAGATTGCCTCCATTCGCGGCGCCGCCAACGGTTTGATGGGCGAGCTGGTGGAGATGCATCTGCAGGATGAACTGGTTAGCGGCGATACCACCCCGGACCAACGCGCCGCCCGCATGGCGGAAGTCGGTCACCTGCTACGATCCTATTTAAAGTAAAATCACGACGAGGAATGGACAGTATGAAATCACGTGCAGCAGTTGCCTTTGGCCCCGGCCAGCCGTTAAAAATCGTGGAGATTGACGTCGCGCCGCCAAAGAAAGGCGAAGTCCTGGTCAAAATCACCCACACCGGTGTTTGCCACACCGATGCTTTTACTCTCTCTGGCGACGACCCGGAAGGCGTGTTCCCGGCGGTTTTGGGCCATGAAGGCGGCGGTATCGTCGTTGAAGTCGGCGAGGGCGTGACCAGCCTGAAACCTGGCGATCACGTTATTCCGCTGTATACCGCCGAGTGCGGCGAATGTAAATTCTGCAAGTCTGGCAAAACTAACCTCTGCCAGGCGGTCCGCGCCACCCAAGGGAAAGGTCTGATGCCAGATGGCACTACGCGATTCTCCTATAACGGCGAGCCGATTTATCACTATATGGGCACCAGCACCTTCAGCGAATACACCGTCTGCGCCGAGATTTCGCTGGCAAAAGTAAACCCGCAGGCGCCGCTGGAAAAAGTATGTCTGTTGGGCTGTGGCGTGACCACCGGTATCGGCGCGGTACATAACACAGCTAAGGTGAAAGAGGGCGACAGCGTCGCGGTGTTCGGGCTGGGCGGTATTGGCCTGGCGGTGATTCAGGGAGCGGTGCAGGCGAAGGCCGGACGCATTCTGGCGGTCGACACTAATCCGGATAAATTTACCCTCGCCAGGGAGATGGGGGCTACCGACTTCATCAACCCGAACGACTACGATAAACCGATTCAGGACGTGATTGTCGAGCTAACCGACGGCGGCGTTGATTTCAGTTTCGAATGTATTGGTAACGTCAACGTCATGCGCGCGGCGCTGGAGTGCTGCCATAAAGGTTGGGGTGAGAGCGTTATCATCGGCGTTGCTGGCGCCGGCCAGGAAATTAAAACCCGTCCGTTCCAGTTGGTCACCGGCCGGGTATGGCGAGGTTCCGCCTTCGGCGGCGTGAAAGGGCGTAGCCAGCTGCCGGGGATGGTTGAAGACGCGATGGCGGGTAAGATTCGCCTCGATCCGTTTATCACCCACCGGTTACCGCTCGATCAGATCAACGAAGCCTTCGATCTGATGCATGAAGGTAAATCGATTCGTACGGTTATTCACTTCGGTGATAACTAAGTATTGCTGATAGCGAAACCCGGGCCATTTATCGCCCGGGTTGACTTCTGGCCGCGTTAATACTTGCGCCAGTGCTCATAGCCGGTTTGCCAACGACGTTGCTCTCGCCGTTCTCTTTCACGCTGAATATCGGACTTTTGATCTTCCCAGACTGGGCAATCCGGGCCGCTTGCCACTTCGCAGGGGGCGGAGATATCGTTTAGCGGATTGACCTTTTTCTCTTCCCACAGCTTTGGATCGCGTAAATCCACTTCTGGCGCTTTCAGCGCCTGGGCTGAGGTGGTTGCGGCTAATAAGAGTGCGCCGATCGGCGGGTGATGGAGGGCTCCTTTCATCTTTTATCCTTGTTATGTTGTTATTGATAACCATTCGCAATAATAACATAACGCAATAGAACATTCTAAAATTAGAGCCTGCCGAAGGCACTTATAGTGCTGACGCAGGGATCACATTGAGCTTGAATTCCCCCGGAATAGTGGAAATCGCCTCTACGGTTAAACCGTTTTTATCGGTTCTGCCCTTGAATATTTTGCCGTCTGGCGTGGTGATTTGGTAGGGCAGATACGGAATAGGTTTGCCAGTCAAAGGATGTTTAATTACAAAATCATGGCGATAAAGTTGCTGAGGCTGGTGATGCGTACAACCTTGCAGCAACAGGAGAAAAATCAACGCGGCAGCGCCTTTCATTAAAGACATTATGGCTTCTTCCCTGATTATCGAGCCGGAAATATAAGACGCTAGTGTAACAAAGGCGTGCGGATCGGCACCTAAATGGAATCTGAAAGCGGTGAAGAAAAAAAGGCCCCTGAACGGGGCCCTGGTTTTATTTTTTATCGGGTAACGCGTAGGCGATGATGTAATCGCCGCGGTCCGGAGACTGGCGCGCGCCGCCGGCGTTGATAATGATGTACTGCTTACCGGTTTTCGGTGAAACGTAGGTCATCGGGCCGGATTGGCTGCCCACCGGCAGGCGAGATTTCCAAATCTCTTTGCCGTTGGCGGTATCAAAGGCGCGCAGATAGAAATCCTGGGTGCCGGCGAAGAACAGCAGGCCAGACTGGGTAGACAGCGAAGCTCCCAGCGTTGGCATGCCGATAGGGATCGGCATATGCATGCGGATACCCAGCGGACCGGTATCTTCTACCGTACCTACCGGAACCTGCCAGACCAGCTTACCGCTTTTCAGATCAACCGCCGACATGGTGCCGAACGGCGGCTTCTGGCAGGGGATACCCAGCGGCGACAGGAAACGTTCGCGCATCGCGCCATACGGCGTACCTTCCATCGGCACGATACCCATTTCGATACCGCTGGCATCTTTAGCCACTTTCGCTCGCGGTACCATGTAGTTAGCCAGTCCAAGGCGCATGTCATTGACGAACATCAGGCCGTTATTCGGATCGACCGACACGCTGCCCCAGTTCATTCCGCCAAGCGAGCCCGGATACTGCAAGGAGCGGTCTTCACCCGGCGGTGTAAAGACCCCCTGATGGCGCATCTCTTTGAACTGAATACGGCACAGCAGCAGGTCAACCGGGGTGGCGCCCCACATATCCGATTCTTTCAACGTTTCGTTGCCGATCATCGGCATGCCGACGGAGTAGGGCTGCGTCGGCGAGTAGCGTTCACCTTTGACGTTGCCGGCCGGGACAGGGCGTTCTTCCACTTTCGCCACCGGTTCACCCGTCGCGCGGTTAAGCATGAAGATCATGCCCTGCTTGCTGGTTTGCACCAGTACCGGCGTCGTACCGCCTTTACCGTCCGGCAGATCGTACAGCAGTGGTTGCGAAGGCAGGTCGAAATCCCACAGATCGTGATGGGTGGTCTGGAAATGCCAACGCACTTTACCGGTGGCGGCATCGACCGCAACGATTGATGAGCTGTATTTATCATCCAGCGCCGTACGTTCGCCGCCGAAGAAATCTGGCGTGGCGTTACCGGTTGGCAGATAAATGAGATTCAGTTTGGCATCGTAGGACATCGCGGACCAAACGTTCGGCGTCCCGCGCGTGTAGGTTTGTCCTTCCGGCGGTACGCCGGTCAGCTGCGGGTTACCCGGATCCCAGGCCCAGGCCAGTTTACCGGTCTGCACGTCAAAAGCGCGAACTACACCCGGCGGTTCACCGGTGGAGTAGTTATCCGCGATGCGACCACCAACGACAACAAGGTTACCGGCCACCAGCGGGGTAGAGGTCTGCTGATAATAACCAGGTTTGATTTCCCCCATGCCGACGCTGAGATCGACGGTACCGTGTTCACCAAATGCTTCACAGGCTTTACCGGTATCGGCATCGATTGCGATCAGGCGCGCATCGGTAGTCGGCAGGAACAGGCGGCGGGCACAGGCGGCAGGCTGAGTCCCGGCCACGGCATTAGCCTGTGCCTGGCTATCTTCGTAGTAGCCTAAACCGCGGCAACGTTGCCAGTTCGGCGCCGTCGCTTTTGAGTCATAGCGCCATTTTTCTTTGCCGCTATCGACATCCAGCGCCAGGACTTTGCTATATGGCGTACATACATACAGCGTATCGCCAATCTGTAGCGGCGTATTCTGGTCTTCCGCACCGGAACCGTTACTCTGCGGAATATCGCCGGTATGGGCAATCCAGGCAACCTGTAGCTGGTTGATATTGTTTTTATTGATCTGATCCAACGCGGCGAAACGGTCGCCGTGAGTGGTATTACCCCAGTGCTCCCAGTTTTTTTGTTCTTCACCTGGCTGTACCGGTTTTACCGGAACCGCTTCGCTGGCGCTGACCAGCGGCTGGGATTTAAACATCCAACCAAAACTGACCAGCAGTACCACGGCCAGCACGCCCGCGAGGGTGAAGGCCGCGCCTTTTTTTGCCGGTGCGCTGGAAAGGAAAGACCAAACAATGGCGCACAGAAAAGCCAGAACGCCAAGCGCAAACAGGCGTGAGAACAGCGGCCAGTAGGTCCAGCCGGCGTCGCTGATCGCCCAAACAATGGACGCCGCGAAGGCGACGGCATAAAGAACGATGCCGCCGCGACGATTGCGGAAAATAAGCAGGGAGGCGATAACCATCACCAGTCCCATAATGGCGAAATACCAGGTGCCGCCGACGCTTGCCAGTTTGGCGCCTAAAATGCCGATTGCCAGACCGATGATTAACATCAGTCCGGCGAGTAGCCACTGCAGGATCCGGGGGAATCCGCGCGGCACGTTGCCCGTAGCCATGTTGTCTCCTTATACCACCCCTTGCCAGGCGTGTACCAAATGAATCAAGTGCAAATAGAAATTGCTTTTGAGTGAAGCTGTTCAAAGCTTCATAAATGTGATTTCAAAAGATGAATTCATTTCACATGAACCAAATGGTGAAATCATGGCTATGATAAATCTGTTAATGAAATGAGCGCAAATGTTAATGAATGATTTCGCACTAATTGATTAGCGCGATGTATATATTAAGTGGCAGAAGAATGAACGTAGCGGTGCCGTTACCTCAATGTGCTGATTCGGGGTAACGGCCACTGAGAGTCAGCCAGGCATGGATTTGCGTATCGCGCTCAGTAGAGTTTGCGCCCCCTGCGACAGGCTGGCGTCCACCCGGGTAAGAATACCGATCGGCTCGCCGGCGCCTTCGGTGGCGATAGGTAATGAGGTTAACAAACCGCGACGCAGGTCGTCTTTCACCGCGCCGGAAGGGACGAACCAGACATAGTCGTAATCGACGGTGAGCTGGCGTGAAAGCGAGGCCGACAGCGTTTCAATACAGCCGGGGGGAATTTTACAACCCTGGCTTTGCAGTAGCGTTTCCGCATTCTGCCGCGGGATTGTCCCTTTCGGTGAGACCACCACCGGCCATTCCATCACCCGGCTGAGCGTTACCGTCTCCTGCAGCAGCGGGTGGCCGGGGCGGACGACCAGCTTTAGCGATTCAAGAAACAGCAGTTCATAGTTGAGGCCGCTCATCAGTTCTGGATCAGACATGCGCCCGATACCAATATCGACATCGCCGGATTTTAGCCCCGCCAGCAGCATGGTGTTATTCATGGTGGCGACCTGTAAGGTGATGTCTTTTTGCTGTTTATGAAATTGACCAATCACCGTAGGTAAAATACCGAGCGCCGCGGTTGGCAGGGCGCCAATCCGCACCACATCGCTATTCATGCCTTCTTTACGATTGAGAGCCTGGCCTGCGGTATTGAGGGCATCCAGTACCTTAACCGCGTGGGTAAGAAACTGTTCGCCTACCAGCGTCAACTGCGCGCCAAGCCGCCCGCGCTCAAAGAGACGGGTACCGGTCAACTGCTCCAGCTCGTTGAGCGTTTTTGATAGCGCAGGTTGGCTAAGATTCAGGGTTTCTGCCGCCCGCCCCAGGGTTCCCTGCTGTGCGACGGCGACGAAAGTATGTAAATGGCGCAAGCGAATGCGCTGACTGAAGAGACCATTTTTTTCCATAATCGATGTTAAAAACAGAGCTGTCTCGGTAGCAAGCGAAGTTGTTTAATTTTGATAACTAGTTAGCAAAATATTATTAACATTTGATCTTATTGTCTTACAAGTCATTTCTGTCAGGCGCGATAAAAAGCCCCGCACTCGGCGGGGCTGGAAAAAAGGGATGTTTTGGTGGGAAATTAAATATCGAAGAACACGGTCTCTTTATCGCCCTGTAAATAAATATCAAAGCGGTAGACGACTTCATCTCCACGCACTTCACGTTGCGCGATAAGCGTCTGGCGGCGAACTTCCCATTCAATCAGATTCAATACCGGATCCTGTTCATTTGCCGCCTGCTCATCAGCAAAATACATCCGCGTATTCAGGCCGATGTTGATACCCCGCGCTACCACCCACAGATTGAGGTGCGGCGCCATCATGCGTCCGTCACGGCCGACGACCGCGCCGGGTTTGATGGTTTGAAAGCGCCAGACGCCGGATGCAAAGTCTGAACACGTGCGCCCCCAGCCGCGGAAGTTTGGGTCCAGAGTCTTACTCTGCTGACGGTCGTCGGGATGGTTATAACGCCCGTCGGCGTTAGCCTGCCAGAGTTCCAGCAGCACGTCGCGTACCGGCGTTCCGGAACCATCGAAAACCCGGCCTTCAATCGTAATACGTTGGCCTTTGGTTTCCGCGCTCACTAAGTTGGGGCCGAAGTTTTTTTCGAAAATATGAAACCCTGCAGCGTCCGGCGCCAGACCAATATGCACATAAGGCCCGGCAGTCTGCGAGGCGGTTTCAGCTAAATAGTCTTTCATTGGGCGGCCCCCTGAGTACGATTTTCGAACAGCGTGGCGCGATGGCCGCGCAGCACAAGATCAAAACGATAGGCCAGGCTGTCGAGCGGCACGGCGGCGTGGGTATCCAGCTCGGCAATCAGGGTACGCACGGCATCATCGTTATTGATGGTTCTGACAATCGGACACTGTTTAATAAGCGGATCGCCTTCAAAGTACATTTGGGTAATCAGCCGCTGCGCCCAGGCATCGCCGGAGAGCGAAAAGTGAATATGCGCCGGGCGCCAGTCGCTAACCTGATTACGCCACGGATAGGGGCCGGGTTTGATTGTGCGAAAACAGTAATAACCGTTTTCATCGGTCAGCACCCGTCCACAGCCGCCGAAGTTGGGGTCAATCGGCGCCAGATACTGGTCTTTCTTATGGCGGGGGCGGGCGCGGGGGGGGGGAGGGCCCGCACTCATCCGCCGG
>OAWL01000025.1_pt1 | contig 106014 bp, 93 predicted proteins | sample 1501391 | NCBI WGS metagenome assembly OAWL01 (sample SAMEA2580211, study PRJEB22360) | human gut metagenome | biome: human gut; feature: human-associated habitat; material: faeces | place: Denmark | collected 2008/2010
GAACAGGGTCGCGCGCCCAGCCGGAGGCGCCTCCCCCCCCCGCCGCTACGGCTGGCAGTAGCGGTTTCGCCCCTTTGCCGTTCGGCAGAGGGGCTTACCGGTATTTCTCTTAAATCTCATCAAGTTGTGAAGCCCGTCATCGCCATGTATTGACGCAATTTTGTGCGCATGTTAACCCAATGTTTTGCTTTTTTTGGCCCGTCATAAAAAGGAACATTGATGATTAACACCGTGCGTTACAGTCTGCTGACCAGCGGAATATTACTGAGCAGCATGGCGCTTGCCGCTCCGGCAGGCGATCTGCCGCTGATGCCGTGGCCCGCCCATGTGGAGCGCCCGCAGGCGCAGGGGGCGTTGGCGCTAAATAATCAGCTGACGATCAACGTCAGCGGCGACGATCTGGGCGAGGCGGCCAACCGCTGGCGTGAACGTGTTGCGCGGCAAACCGGCTGGACGCTACAGCCGCAGACGGCGCCGGCAAAAAGCCCAACCATTAACGTGATCGTCAATAAGAAAGTGCCTTTCCTGCCGCAGCCTGATAGCGACGAAAGCTATCAGCTAACCGTTAACGCCGAAGGCGCGACCCTGAAAGCCAATACGCGTTTTGGCGCGCTGCGCGGCATGGAAACGCTGCTACAGCTGGTACAAAACGGCCCTGACGGCACCACCATTCCTTATGTCGCCATTGACGATGCGCCGCGCTTCCCGTGGCGTGGACTGCTGCTGGATTCCGCCCGTCACTTTATGCCGCTGTCGGCGATCAAGCGGCAGATTGATGGTATGGCGGCGGCGAAGCTTAACGTACTGCACTGGCATCTGACCGACGATCAGGGCTGGCGCTTCGCCTCCAGCCGCTATCCGAAGCTGCAGCAGCAGGCCAGCGACGGCCTGTTTTATACCCAGGCGCAGATGAAAGACATTGTGCGCTATGCCGCCGAACGCGGTATTCGCGTGGTGCCGGAAATCGATATGCCGGGCCACGCCTCGGCGATCGCCGTGGCTTATCCGGAGCTGATGAGCGCGCCGGGGCCTTACGCGATGGAGCGCCACTGGGGTGTGCTGAAACCGGTTCTCGACCCAACAAAAGAGGCCACCTACGCGTTTGCCGAGGCGATGGTCAGCGAACTGGCGGCTATCTTCCCCGATCCGTATCTGCATATCGGCGGTGATGAAGTCGATGATAGCCAGTGGCGCGCCAATCCGGCCATTCAGAAATTCCTCAAAGAGAAGGGGCTGGCGGACAGCCACGCGCTACAGGCGTACTTCAACCGGCGCCTGGAGACGTTACTCGAAAAACATCACCGGCAGATGGTCGGCTGGGATGAAATCTACCACCCTGATTTACCGAAGAGCATTCTGATTCAGTCCTGGCAGGGGCAGGACGCATTAGGCGACGTCGCCAAACACGGCTATCGCGGCATTCTCTCCACCGGTTTTTACCTCGACCAGCCGCAGTACACCGCCTATCACTATCGTAATGAGATTATCCCGCAGGGGCTTAACGGTGTGGATACGATTACCGATAACGACAGCGCCCAGAGCTGGCAGTTTTCGATGCCGCGCCTGAAGGGCAGCGCGGTTGAGGGCAGCTTTACGCTGGTAAAAGGCGATAGTGGCTGGCGTGGATTTATTGATTTTAAAGGGAAATCACGGCGTGCCGTGCAGGAGATTGAATGGCTCGGCGACAATCAGGTCACGTTCCGCATCGATACCTGGATGGGCGAGACCCGCCCGGTGCTAACCATTAACGACGACAAGCTCGCAGGCTACTTCCTGCTTGGCAACACCCGTTATCCCATTGACGGCAAGCGGCTGGATGCCGTACCGCAGGGCATTCAGCCGACGCTGCCCGACGCGCAGCAACAGAAGAATCTGCTGGGCGGCGAGGCGGCGCTGTGGGCGGAAAACGTCGCCGCGCCGGTCATCGATATCAAGCTGTGGCCTCGGGCTTTTGCGGTGGCGGAGCGGCTGTGGTCGGCCGAAGACGTCAAAGACAGCGACAATATGTATCAGCGCCTGCAGGCGATGGACAGTTGGTCAACGGTCTCCGTCGGCCTGCAGCAGCACACTCAGCAGCTGGAGCAGTTCACCCGCCTGGCGAACAGCAGCCATACGCTGGCGTTGCAGATCCTCGCCGAGGCGCTGGAGCCGGCGCATTACTACACCCGTCAGCATCTCAAGTTCCAGGCGAACAATTACCATCAATTTGAACCGCTTAACCGGTTGGCCGATGCGTTACCGGCTGAGAGTGACACCGTACGCAGCCTGAACCAGTGGGCGGAGCGGCTGATCAGCGATGCCGAGGATACTGAGAGCGCCGATGCGCTGCGCCACGTCTTTACCCGCTGGCAGAACAACAGCGGCGATGCGCTGGCGCTGACCGACAATAACTATCAGCTGGCGGCGATTAAACCGGTGGTGCAGCAGGTTGATAAGCTGGCGAGCCTCGGGCTGCGCTTGACCGATCTGGTGGCGCGGCAGGGAACGCTGGACGATAAAGAGTACGCCTCAATCCAGGCGCAGCTGGATACGGCGGCGAAAACCCAGGATGAGCTGGTGATTGCGGCGGTCTATCCGCTGGAGAAACTGCTGCGGGCAACGAAGATAAAATAGGGCATTTCCCTCACCCCGCGGATGGCGCAAGCGCCTGGGGTGAGGGCAGAGAAGCGCTTAGCGACGGATCGCGATAGCTTCAATCTCAATCTTCACGTCTTTCGGCAGACGCGCGACTTCTACGCAGGAACGCGCCGGGAAAGTGGCGTTATGCTCGGTGAAGAACGCTTCATACGCGGCATTCACGGTGGCGAAATCGTTCAGATCTTTCACGAAAACGGTGGTTTTCACGATATCGCCCACTTTCAGGCCAGCGGCTTCAACGATAGCTTTTACGTTGTCCAGGGACTGACGCGCCTGCGCGGCGACATCTTCCGGCACGCTGCCGGTTTTCGGGTCTACTGGGATCTGGCCGGAAGTGATGATCATGCTACCCAGATCAACACCTTGTACATATGGGCCGATAGCTGCTGGTGCCTTTTCCGTCGCAATAGTTTTGCTCATAATATCTCCAGATGAACTGCAGTAATTAGGTCGTAGCCATTATAGGGAGGGCCGGTATTAATACCAACCGCAATTAGTTGGCCAGCACCACATAATGGGAAAACTCTTTTTCACAGTATTTGCATTTGAGTGCGATGTCATCGGCGCGTTTTTTCACTGCGAAACTCGACGAAACCGGCTCAGCGTGACTGATGCAGTTGCTGTTCGGGCAGACCAGCACGCTATTGATGCGCTCCGGCAGGCTCGGGCGGGATTTGCCCACCACTTCGTAATCATCAATACGGTTAACCGTTGCGTCCGGCGCATACAGCGCCAGCTGATTGACCTGCTCATCGGTCAGGAAGGTGTTCTCGATTTTAATCAAATCTTTACGGCCCATCTCGCCGGACGGCAGGTTCAGGCCGATGGTGATGCGCTGGTCGGTTTCGGTCAGCTTGAACAGGGTCAACAACTTGAAGCCGACCTGGGCCGGGATATGGTCGATCACGGTCCCGCGTTTAATGGCTTCTACTTGCAGTTTATTGTCGTGTGTCATCTCTCATTCCCCCTTATTGTGCCAGCTCGCTATTCAATACCAGTGCCAGTAACGCCTGGCGGGCGAAGATGCCGTTACCGGCCTGCTGGAAGTACCAGGCGTGCGGCGTTTTATCGACGTCGGTGGTGATTTCATCAACGCGCGGCAGCGGGTGCAGCACCTTCATGTTGACGCGGGCGCCTTCGAGATCCGCGGCGCGCAGCACGAACTGCGCCTTCACGTTGGCGTATTCCGATGGGTCAAGGCGCTCTTTCTGCACGCGAGTCATATACAGAATATCGACCTCTGCCATCACTTCGTCGATGGCGCTATGCAGGCTCCAGGCGATGCCTTTTTCATCCAGCATATCGAGAATGTACTGCGGCATCGCCAGCGCGTCCGGGGCGATGAAGTAAAAGCGGTTGCCGTTGAATTTGGCCAGCGCCTGGGTCAGCGAGTGTACGGTACGGCCATATTTCAGGTCGCCGACCATCGCGACATTGAGGTTCTCAAGGCGGCCCTGAGTTTCCTGAATGGTGAACAGGTCGAGCAGGGTTTGCGTTGGATGCTGATTGGCGCCGTCGCCGGCGTTGAGAATCGGCACGCCGCCGGAGAATTCGGTTGCCAGACGCGCGGCGCCTTCTTGCGGATGGCGCATCACGATAGCATCGACGTAGGTGCTGATAACCGAAATGGTGTCGGCCAGGGTTTCGCCTTTCTTACCGAGCGAGGTGTTGCTGCTGTCGGAGAAGCCGACCACGCTGGCGCCGAGGCGATGCATGGAGGTTTCAAAAGAGAGGCGAGTACGGGTGGAGGCTTCAAAGAAACAGCTGGCGATAACCTTATGCTTCAGCAGCTCGGGTTGCGGATTGGCTTTCAGTTTTGCGGCTGTCGCCAGCACCAGTTCGAGGTCTTCGCGGCTGAGATCGTTTATGGAAATGATATGTTTTTGATATAGCGGGTTAGCCATGCTTATCTCCTGACGCCTGAGCAAAAAAAAAGCCCCTTAAATAAGGGGCTTCGAGAATTCATTGAGCAACGGAAAGAAAAACGCCAGGCCAGCGCCTGCTTTCAGACGCGGTAAGACACAGCAATGTCGTACGCAATTGACCATATTTCCTCCCGGCAAAACGGCTGGCATTATACGCAGCTTTGATGAGCAATCAAGCGATTAATCCACAATTAGGGAAACGTTTGCCTGCGAAGGCTGCGCCAGCGCAAAAAACCGCGATAAAAATGTGGTCTGGTAGTGGTAAGCAGCGTATAAAACAAAAATGAAAAGCTGTTTTATATTTGAGGGCTACTATGATTATCGGCAATATTCATCATCTGCAATCCTGGCTGCCGGACGCGCTGCGTCAGGCGATTGAGCATGTTAAAGCCCACGTTAGCGAGTCGACGCCGCTCGGCAAGCACGACATCGACGGCAATAATCTGTTCTATCTGATTTCTGAAGACAGCACCGAAGCGCAGGCCGAGCGTCGCGCCGAGTATCACGCCCGCTATCTGGATATCCAGATTGTACTTCGCGGTCAGGAAGGGATGACCTTCAGCACCTTACCGGCAGGCGAGCCGCAGACTGACTGGCTGGCGGACAAAGACATCGCCTTCCTCGCCGAGGGCGCGCAGGAGAAAACCGTTATCCTTAACGAGGGCGATTTTGTAGTGTTTTATCCAGGCGAAGTGCATAAACCGCTCTGTGCGGTCGGGGCGCCGGCGAAGGTGCGCAAAGCGGTGGTGAAGGTGTTGATGGCTTAAAACGGTTAGCCCGGATACGCGTAGCGCGCTATCCGGGAACCTACCGTGATTAATGGTTATTTTCCAAGCGTCGCCACCATCACCGCTTTGATGGTGTGCATACGGTTTTCCGCCTGATCGAAGACGATGCTCGCTGGGGATTCAAAGACTTCATCGGTCACTTCCATACCGCCGTGCAGTCCATACTCCGCCGCCATCTGTTTGCCGAGAATGGTCTGGTCATCGTGGAACGCGGGCAGACAATGCAGGAATTTCACCTGCGGGTTGCCGGTTAATTGCAGCATGGCTTTATTCACCTGATAGCCGCGCAGCAGGGCGATACGCTCCGCCCATTTCTCTTTCGCCTCGCCCATCGATACCCACACGTCGGTATAAATGAAATCGGCGCCTTTTACGCCCGCGGCGATATCTTCCGTCAGGGTAATATTGCCGCCGTGCTTTTTCGCCAGCGCAGTGCATTCCGCCACTAAACCCTCTTCCGGCCAGCAGGCTTTCGGCGCCACCAGGCGCAGGTCCAGCCCGGTCAGCGCGGCGGCTTCCAGCATGGAATTACCCATGTTGTTACGCGCGTCGCCGGCGTAGACCAGCGTCATTTCATTAAATGCCTTACCCGGCAGGTGCTCTTGCATGGTCAGCAGGTCGGCCAGTAGCTGTGTCGGGTGGAATTCATCGGTCAGGCCGTTCCATACCGGCACGCCGGCATATTCCGCCAGGGTTTCCACCAGCTCCTGGCCGTAGCCGCGATACTGAATACCGTCATACATGCGACCCAGCACGCGGGCGGTATCTTTCATGGATTCTTTGTGGCCGATTTGGCTTCCGCTGGAACCGAGATAGGTCACGCGGGCGCCCTGGTCGTAAGCGGCAACTTCGAAAGAGCATCGTGTGCGGGTTGAGTCTTTTTCGAAGATGAGCGCGATGTTTTTGCCCTTCAGTTTCTGGGCCTCGATACCGTTTTTCTTATCGGCTTTTAATTGCGCGGCCAGGTCGACAAGGCCGGTAATTTCTGCAGCAGTAAAATCCAGTAATCTCAAGAAATGCTTCTGATATAACGCGGACATAATTCCCTCACCTGGCAAATGCCACTATTGAATTAAAATTCACTTTATATGTATGAATATTCATTTGCAACCCCGAGTTAGAAATCTTTTACACAGAAGGTGGAGGCAATCACGGCGGTATGTGACAATAGGAGTATCTGCCGCACATTATGAGGAACGAGCCATGGCAAACCCGGAACTACTGGAAGAACAGCGTGAGGAAACGCGTCTGATTATCGAAGAGCTGCTGGAAGATGGCAGCGATCCGGACGCGCTGTATACCATTGAGCATCATCTCTCTGCCGACGATTTCGAAACGTTGGAAAAAGTGGCGGTAGAGGCCTTCAAGATGGGTTATGAAGTCACCGAGCCGGAAGAGCTGGAAGTCGAAGAAGGCGAAGTGGTGATCTGCTGCGATATCCTGAGCGAAAGCGCGCTCAACGCCGATCTGATCGACGCCCAGGTTGAACAGCTGATGAACCTGGCGGAAAAATTCAACGTCGAGTACGACGGTTGGGGTACCTACTACGAAGACCCGAACGGCGAAGACGATGACGGCGAAGATGACGAAGATTTAATTGACGAAGACGATAACGGCGTACGCCACTAAGTCGTCAACGGATACGGCGGCGTCTGCCGCCGTATATACCCGTCCTGATTAGGGTATAGCCTGGAGCTTCAATGGATTACCCGCAAATACTTTCCCCGATTTTAGCATTCCTGCACTGCCCAACGCCGCAGGAGTGGATTGACGAAGCCCGTAAACCGGACAACCTGCCGCTGCTGTTGACCGACCATATGGTATGCGAGCTGAAAGCGGCGCAAAACGCCATGCTGCTGGTACGCCGCTACGTCGCCGATAAAGATGGCGCCGACGAGCTACTGGAATGCCTGAAACCGTACGAAGACTTTACCTATCGCCGTGGGCCGGAGCCGGATTTTGTCGCTCTGCATAAACGGATCAACAAAAGCGCCATGCCGCGAACCAACGACCCGTGGGGCAGCCAGTTGCTCGACAGCATGATTCTGCTTATCAAAGAGGAGCTGCACCACTTCTGGCAGGTGCGTGAGATCATGCTGGCGCGGGATATCCCTTACGTCAAAATCACCGCCAGCAACTATGCCCGCGGTATGCGCCGGGAGGTGCGATCCCATGAGCCGGTGATGCTAATCGATAAGCTGATTTGCGGCGCTTATATCGAAGCGCGCTCCTGCGAGCGATTTGCCGCGCTGGCGCCGTGGCTGGATGATGATTTACAGAAGTTTTATCTGTCGTTGCTGCGCTCCGAGGCCCGGCATTATCAGGATTACCTGGACCTGGCGCAGAAGATAGCGGGGGGAGATATCAGCGAGCGCGTACGTCAGCTTGGCGAGGCGGAAGCGGCATTGATCCTCCGCCCGGAGCCCGAGTTCCGCTTCCACAGCGGCGTACCGACGGCGCCGTAGCCCGCGGTATTCGGCCCCTGTAGCCCCGGTAAGCGCAGCGCTACCGGGGAGGCCCACGGTAGCGAGGCGTTACAGCGTTTTCAACATCCGCACTTCACAATCGACGTGGCCGGTGCAGCCCAGCGGCTCGTCAATATGCTCAAACCCGAGATGCTCATACAAGCCAATCGCTTCTTTCAAAAAAGCGGTGGTTTCCAGATAGCAGCGTTTAAAACCCTGCTCGCGGGCGTAATCCATCGCCATCAGCGCCAGCTTTTTCGCCAGCCCTTTGCCGCGCGCCGAGGACATAAAGTACATTTTCTGTAGCTCACAGATATCGGACTCGCTACACGAGAGCGGCGCCACGCCGCCGCCGCCGACCACTTCGCCATTTTGCTCAACCACCCAATAAGCGGAGCCAGGTTGGCTATAGAGCTCATAGAGTTCATCCAGATTCGGGTCAGCGACCGTATAGCCTTTATCGGCGGTCAGACCGTATTCCGCGGAGACCTGGCGGATAACATTGGCAATCGCCGGATTATCAGTGGCCGTGATGCGGCGCAGGGATAGCGTTAGGGTTGCGCTCGTATTCATTTGAAGACTCATTACATAATAATGACGGATGATGTTGTTAATAACACTGCGGGCGGGGAGAGTGCAAGCGAGGATCTTTCATAAAATAACGCCCCTTACCGGATGGGATAAGGGGCGGGAGGATTACAGCGCGGCGATCACCGCCTGCTGTTCAATCAGTTTCGCTTTCGCTTCCGCGTAGCCTTCGAGCTTCTCGCGCTCTTTAGCGATTACCGCTTCCGGCGCGCGGGCCACAAAACCTTCGTTGGACAGCTTGCTTTCGATACGGCCGATTTCCGCTTCGACTTTCGCCACTTCTTTTGCCAGACGCGCCAGCTCGGCTTCTTTGTCGATAAGACCCGCCATCGGGATCAGCAGCTCGGCGCCGTCGATAATCTTGGTCACAGAAACCGGACCTTTATCATCGGCAGGCAGCACGGTGATGCTTTCCAGACGCGCCAGGTTCAGCAGGAAGCTGCGGTTGTCGTTAACACGACGCTCGGCATCTTTGCTGCAGCCGCGCAGCAGCAGTTCCAGCGGTTTCCCCGGAGCGATGTTCATCTCCGCACGGATGTTACGTACGGCGACGATCGCCTGCTTCAGCCATTCGGTGTCGGCTAGCGCCGCTTCATCAACCTGAGAAGCCTCGTACTGCGGGAACGGCTGCAGCATGATGGTATCGGCGGTGATACCGCAGATTACTTTCACGCGCTGCCAGATGGTCTCGGTGATGAAAGGAATAATCGGGTGCGCCAGGCGCAGCAGACCTTCCAGCACGGTCACCAGAGTATGACGAGTACCGCGCAGCTCTGCCTCGCTGCCACCGTTCATGACCGGCTTGGTCAGTTCGAGATACCAGTCGCAGAACTGGTTCCAGGTAAATTCATACAGGATGCCCGCGGCGATATCGAAGCGGAAGTTATCCAGCGCTTCGCGGTACGCTTTCACGGTCTGGTTGAATTCAGCCAGGATCCAGCGGTCGGCCAGGGACAGCACCATCTCGCCGCCGTTGAAACCGCAATCTTGATCTTCGGTATTCATCAGTACGAAGCGGCTGGCGTTCCACAGCTTGTTGCAGAAGTTACGGTAACCTTCCAGACGCTTCATATCCCAGTTGATGTCGCGGCCGGTAGAGGCCAGCGCCGCCAGGGTGAAACGCAGGGCGTCGGTGCCGTGCGGCTCGATACCGTTCGGGAACTGTTTCTCGGTGCGCTTACGGATTTTTTCCGCCAGCTGCGGCTGCATCATGTTGCCGGTACGTTTCTCCAGCAGCTCCGGCAGGGTGATGCCGTCAACCATATCCAGCGGGTCAATGACGTTACCCTTGGATTTGGACATCTTCTGGCCTTCGTCGTCGCGGATAAGGCCGGTCATGTAGACGGTCTTAAACGGAACCTGCGGCTTGCCGTTTTCATCTTTGATGAAGTGCATGGTCATCATGATCATGCGGGCGATCCAGAAGAAGATAATGTCGAAGCCGGACACCATCACGCTGGTCGGGTGGAACTGACGCAGCGCGTCGGTGTTTTCCGGCCAGCCGAGGGTGGAGAAGGTCCACAGCGCGGAAGAGAACCAGGTATCCAGAACGTCTTCATCCTGACGCAGCGCGACGTCGGCGCCGAGATTATTTTCCTGGCGTACTTCGTCTTCGGTGCGGCCAACGTAGACGTTGCCCTGATCGTCGTACCATGCCGGGATGCGGTGACCCCACCACAGCTGACGGGAAATACACCAGTCCTGAATATCGCGCATCCAGGAGAAGTACATGTTTTCGTACTGCTTCGGCACGAACTGAATGTCGCCATTCTCAACGGCTTCGACTGCCGGCTTGGCCAGCACGTCCGCACGCACGTACCACTGGTCGGTCAGCATCGGTTCGATAACCACACCGCCGCGGTCGCCGTAAGGCACGGTCAGGTCGTGCGGTTTGATCTCTTCCAGCAGGCCCAACGCGTCGACGGCGGCAACCATCGCTTTACGCGCGGCAAAACGCTCCATCTTCTGGAATTCAGCCGGGATCTCGTTGGAATAGACGTCGGATTCGTTGCCTTTGGTATCGTAGACTTCCGCGCTTTCGCGGATGTCGCCATCAAAGGTCAAAATATTAATCATCGGCAGCTGATGACGGCGGCCAACTTCGTAGTCGTTAAAGTCGTGCGCCGGGGTGATTTTCACGCAGCCGGTGCCTTTTTCCATGTCGGCGTGTTCGTCGCCAACAATTGGAATGCGGCGGTTAACCAGCGGCAGCACCACGAATTTACCGATCAGGTCTTTGTAACGCGGATCTTCCGGGTTAACGGCCACGCCGGTATCGCCCAACAGGGTTTCCGGACGGGTGGTGGCGACCACCAGGTAATCTTTACCGTCAGCGGTTTTCGCGCCATCGGCCAGCGGATAGCGGATGTGCCACATGGAACCTTTCGATTCGCGGTTCTCTACTTCCAGGTCAGAGATGGCGGTGCGCAGTTTCGGGTCCCAGTTGACCAGGCGCTTGCCGCGATAAATCAGGTCTTCTTTGTACAGGCGAACGAAGACTTCTTTTACCGCGTTGGACAGGCCTTCATCCATCGTGAAGCGCTCGCGCTCCCAGTCGACGGAGTTGCCGAGGCGGCGCATCTGGCGGGTAATGGTGCCGCCGGATTCCGCTTTCCACTGCCAGATTTTATCGATGAAGGCATCGCGGCCGTAGTCGTGGCGGGTTTTACCTTCTTCAGCGGCAATCTTACGCTCAACCACCATTTGGGTAGCGATACCCGCGTGGTCGGTACCGGCCTGCCACAGGGTGTTTTTACCCTGCATGCGCTGGTAGCGAATCATGGTATCCATGATGGTTTGCTGGAAGGCATGACCCATATGCAAACTGCCGGTGACGTTCGGCGGCGGGATCATGATGCAGAAGCTCTCCTGGCTTTCATCACCATTCGGTTTGAAATAGCCCTGCTTTTCCCAGTGCTCGTAAAGCGGCTGTTCGATATCTTGTGGGTTGTATGTCTTTTCCATTATTTCCAGGTTGCCGTGTTCAGGTTGAAACCAGCCATGCGGTACGCTTTATAGCGTTCGCGCGCCAGTTGTTTCAGAGAATCTTCGTAAGGGACAAAGTCTATCACTTCTGTGAAAGCGGTGGCAAAATCTGCAAAGTTTAGCCGCAGGCTGATAAGAATATCCCGCGGGCTGCTGTTGCGTTTTTGCGGCCAGGCAATTTCTACCGGCGCGCCGCCTCTCGGGCCTTCGCCCGCCAGGTTATGCGGCACAAAGCTCTCCGGCGGCCGCGTCCACAGCGCTTCGTCGAGGCGAATAGCCTGCTGTTCATCTTCACAGGCGATCAGGACGCGCTTGCCGTTGCGCCAACGTTCTGCGGCAATTTCACACACCAGCTGCTCGACGGCGCTGAGCTCGTCGACGATGGTGTCATTGTCCAGAAGATAGAACGTTGCGTTTTTCATATATGGGGCTTCTTGTTGTGGATTTAAATGCAAAGCCGGGTGGCGCTACGCTTACCCGGCCTACATACGGCATTTTTCCGTAGGCCCGGTAAGCGTAGCGCCACCGGGCATCAGACGGCAATCACTCTTCGCCGTTAAAACCCGCACGATTGAGCAGGAACTGCGACAGCAGCGCCACCGGGCGGCCGGTCGCGCCTTTGGCTTTCCCGGAACGCCAGGCGGTACCGGCGATGTCGAGGTGCGCCCAGTTGTACTTGCGAGTGAAGCGTGACAGGAAGCAGCCAGCGGTAATCGCGCCGCCAGGACGGCCGCCGATGTTGGCCATATCCGCAAAGTTGGACTCCAGCTGATCCTGGAACTCGTCGGCCAGCGGCAGACGCCATGCGCGGTCGCCGGCCAGTTCGGAGGCGCCGATCAGCTCATGAGCCAGCGGGTTATGGTTCGACATCAGGCCGGTGATGTGATGGCCGAGGGCAATCACGCAGGCGCCGGTCAGCGTCGCCACATCGATAACCGCTTCCGGCTCGAAGCGCTCAACGTAGGTCAGCACATCGCACAATACCAGACGGCCTTCGGCGTCGGTATTCAGTACTTCAACGGTCTGCCCGGACATGGTGGTCAGAACATCGCCCGGGCGATACGCGCGACCGCCAGGCATATTTTCACAGCCTGCCAGCACGCCGATGACGTTTAGCGGCAGCTGCAGCTCGGCAACCATTCGCATTACGCCGTAGACCGCCGCCGCGCCGCACATATCGTACTTCATCTCGTCCATGCCTTCGGCAGGCTTGATGGAGATACCGCCGGAGTCGAAGGTCAGGCCTTTACCGACCAGCACGATAGGGCGCGCGTCTTCAGACGGGTTGCCTTTATACTCGATGACCGACATCAGCGACTCGTTCTGCGAGCCGTTGCCGACGGCGAGATAGGAGTTCATCCCCAGCTCGCGCATCTGCTGCTCGCCGATCACGCGGGTGATGACGTTCTTGCTGTAAGTGTCGGCCAACTGGCGCGCCTGGGAAGCAAGGTAAGCCGCGTTACAGATATTCGGCGGCATATTGCCGAGATCTTTCGCCGCTTTGATACCGGCGGCGATCGCCAGGCCATGTTGAATGGCGCGTTCGCCGCTGGTGAGCTCGCGGCGAGTCGGCACGTTAAAGACCATTTTACGCAGCGGGCGACGTGGCTCGCTTTTGTTGGTCTTCAACTGATCGAAGCTGTACAGCGTCTCTTTGGCGGTTTCAACGGCCTGGCGAACTTTCCAGTAGTTGTTGCGCCCTTTAACGTGCAGTTCGGTCAGGAAGCAGACGGCTTCCATCGAGCCAGTGTCATTCAGAGTATTAATGGTTTTCTGAATAACTTGTTTATACTGACGTTCATCCAGTTCGCGCTCTTTACCACAGCCGATGAGCAGAATGCGCTCAGACAGGATGTTCGGCACATGGTGCAGTAACAACGTCTGGCCAGGCTTGCCTTCGAGCTCGCCGCGACGCAGCAGGGCGCTGATGTAACCGTCGCTGATTTTATCGAGTTGTTCGGCGATGGGGGAGAGGCGACGTGGTTCGAAGACGCCGACCACGATACAGGCACTCCGCTGCTTCTCCGGGCTACCGCTTTTTACACTGAACTCCATGCACTATGCTCCTGAATCTTAAAGACAACAGTGGTGGCTACGGCTATACTCGTCGCCTTTCCAGTTGCAGATGCGTTGGCTACGCCTGCTTACCCCTGACGCTGGCTGATGCCGCTTTGGGGCTTCACAGTCCTGCCGCCTTTCTACAACTCGAAATCCATTGAGTATATAATTGCAAGCTTTCGTAACTCATGTCCGCTGTTGCGGTGACTTCGTGTTAATCTTAACGTTATTACGGCCTTGGTTCGTCAGAAAAGATCCTGATACGCAGAACCGATGAGTCATTTAATCTTAGCGATGTTTTCGACGACAAAAGAGAATAAATGACGTTTAAGCCATGAAACAAGCAATTTTCCTGCAATAAGACGGGTTTTTACGGGCGTATTTATAGTGATAATCATAAGATATCTGGTTCGTGAGACGCTGAAAAGCCAGTTGGCGATCCTATTCATCCTGTTACTGATTTTCTTCTGTCAGAAACTCGTCAGGATCCTTGGCGCCGCGGTAGATGGCGATATCCCGACCAACCTGGTGCTCTCGCTGTTAGGGTTGGGCGTACCGGAAATGGCGCAGCTCATTCTGCCCCTGAGTCTTTTCCTCGGGTTGTTGATGACGCTGGGTAAACTGTATACCGAAAGCGAAATTACGGTGATGCACGCCTGCGGCTTAAGTAAAGCCGTATTGATTAAGGCGGCAATGATCCTCGCCCTGTTTACCGGCGCCGTCGCGGCAGTCAACGTGATGTGGGCGGGGCCGTGGTCGTCGCGCCATCAGGATGAAGTGCTGGCGGAAGCCAAAGCCAACCCTGGAATGGCGGCGCTGGCTCAGGGCCAGTTCCAGCAGGCCAGCGACGGCAGCGCGGTGTTGTTTATCGAAAACGTGAACGGCAACCGCTTCAACGACGTGTTCCTTGCGCAATTGCGGCCAAAAGGTAACGCGCGTCCTTCCGTTGTGGTGGCGGATTCCGGCGAACTGTCGCAGAAAAAAGACGGATCCCAGGTGGTCACTATGACTCAGGGGACGCGTTTTGAAGGCACGGCGATGCTGCGCGATTTCCGTATTACCGACTTCAAAAACTACCAGGCGGTAATTGGCCATCAAGCGGTAGCGGCCGATCCCAGCGACACCGAACAGATGAATATGCGCACCCTCTGGAAGACCGATACCGCGCGCGCGCGCGCCGAACTACACTGGCGATTTACGCTGGTGGCGGCGGTGTTCATGATGGCGCTGATGGTTGTCCCGCTTAGCGTGGTGAACCCGCGTCAGGGCCGCGTGCTGTCTATGCTGCCGGCGATGCTGCTATATCTGGTGTTCTTCCTGCTGCAAACGTCGATCAAATCGAACGCGGGTAAAGGCAAAATGGACCCCGCTATCTGGATGTGGGGCGTGAACCTGCTCTACTTCGCGCTGGCGGTGCTGCTTAACCTGTGGGATACGGTGCCGATGCGTCGTTTCCGTGCCCGGTTTAATAAAGGAGCGGTGTGATGCAGGCGTTTGGCGTACTTGACCGCTATATCGGTAAAACCATTTTCAACACCATCATGATGACGCTGTTCATGCTGGTGTCGCTCTCCGGCATTATTAAGTTTGTCGACCAGCTGAAAAAAGCCGGACAGGGCAGCTATGATGCAATGGGCGCCGGGCTTTATACCATTCTCAGCGTACCAAAAGATGTGCAAATCTTCTTCCCCATGGCGGCGCTGCTTGGCGCATTGCTGGGGCTGGGGATGCTGGCGCAGCGCAGCGAACTGGTGGTGATGCAAGCTTCCGGTTTTACCCGTATGCAGGTGGCGCTGGCGGTGATGAAAACGGCGATCCCGCTGGTGTTGTTGACCATGGCGATGGGTGAATGGGTGGCGCCGCAGGGCGAACAGATGGCGCGCAACTACCGTGCGCAGCAGATGTACGGCGGTTCGCTGCTGTCGACCCAGCAGGGTTTGTGGGCGAAAGACGGGCATAATTTTGTCTATATTGAGCGGGTGAAGGGCAACGATGAGCTGGGTGGCGTGAGCATCTACCAGTTTAACGATAACCGTCGTCTGCAATCAGTTCGCTACGCCGCTTCCGCGAAGTTTGATAATGAAGCTAAGATCTGGCGCCTGTCGCAGGTGGATGAATCTAATCTCACCGATCCAAAACAGGTCACCGGTACGCAAATGGTGAGCGGCACCTGGAAGACCAAGCTAACGCCGGACAAACTCGGCGTGGTTGCGCTGGATCCGGATGCGCTGTCAATCAGCGGCCTGCATAACTACGTGACCTATCTGAAGTCCAGCGGCCAGGATCCGGGCCGTTACCAGCTCAATATGTGGAGCAAAATCTTCCAGCCGCTGTCGGTGGCCGTGATGATGCTGATGGCGCTGTCGTTCATTTTTGGCCCACTGCGGAGCGTGGCGATGGGCGTGAGAGTGGTTACCGGGATTAGCTTCGGCTTTATCTTCTACGTACTCGACCAGATATTTGGCCCACTGACGTTGGTTTACGGGATACCGCCGATAATCGGCGCGCTGCTGCCAAGCGCAAGTTTCTTCCTGATAAGCCTTTGGCTGATGATGAGAAAAGCGTAGTACAATAGAAGGGTGCGAAAGCACCCTTTTTTTTCGTCTTTGCATGGAGGCATTGATGTTTGGTAAATCCCTGATATTCATTCTGCAGGTCGCTGCCGGAATCTTGTGGATCCCGGATATTTTTATCATCGCCACCATCTTCTTCGGCGCGTTGCATCCAGAGTGGGCCAGCGGCTGGTTCCTGTTTGAAGGCACAGTTTTTCTGTTTATGCTGGTGTTTTTTATCTGGTCGTTGAAACGAGCGGATGTGCTGAGCCTGACGACGGGGCTGGTGCGTGCGGGCACAGCAGAAGAGCAAAAAGCCGATCGGGTGCTGTTTTGGTTCGATCTCAATGGCACGTTAGCGGGGGTTATACTGTCGCTATCGATATTCGCTTTTCTGTTTGCTTTCGTGGTGTTAGACAAAGGCCTGCCGCTATATCTTCATCAGGTTGCGGTGGTCGCCGTGCTGGCGCTGTGCTGGCGTGGCAATCACCGCCTCGAAGCGCGCAAAAGCGCGCGGGGATATGGGGATTATGTTAAGACAACCCCCTGAGGCGACTAAGGCCTAACGCTTACGCTCACCGAGCCAACAAATAACCCGGATGAGGCGCAGCGCGCCACAATCCGGGGTCGGTGTCCTTGCGCTAACGGCGCCTTCCGCCGAGCAGGCTTCCCAGCATGCCGCGGACGATCTGGTTGGTTACCTGACGTACGGCGCTTTTGGCCGCGGTCTGCACGATACCATCTCGTTTACCGCCGCGCGGGCCGGTAGTGCCGAACAGAATATCTTTCAGTCCACCGAGTAGCCCGTCATCATCACCGTTTTGTTGACCTTTTGCCGGCGGTGCCGACTGCTGCTCTGTGGCGACCTGCACCCCTTTTTGCAGCATTTCGAAGGCCGACTCGCGGTCAATCTCTTCTTCATACTTGCCGTACAGCGCCGAGTGGTTAATCAGGCCATTTCGCTCATCATCGGTGACCGGTCCCATCCGCGAGCAGGGAGCGATAACCATTGCGCGCTCGACGACCGACGGGCTGCCTTTCTCGTCGAGGAAGGAGATCAGCGCTTCGCCGGTACCGAGCTCCTGAATGGCCTGCTCGGTACTGAATGCCGGGTTGGCGCGCATGGTCTGGGCGGCGGTTTTCACCGCTTTTTGATCCTTCGGAGTAAAGGCTCGCAGGGCATGCTGCACGCGGTTGCCCAACTGGCCAAGCACGGCATCCGGGATATCCGACGGATTCTGCGAGACAAAATAGACGCCGACCCCTTTAGAGCGGATAAGACGGATCACCTGCTCGATTTTATCCAGCAGTACCTGCGGCGCATCGTTAAACAGCAGGTGGGCTTCGTCAAAGAAGAACACCAGCTTCGGTTTTTCGAGGTCGCCGGCTTCCGGCAGGCGCTCGTAGAGTTCGGAGAGCATCCACAGCAGGCTGGCGGCGTACAGCTTCGGCATCTGATAGAGCTTTTCAGCGCTGAGGATATTAATCACCCCTTTACCGCTGGCATCGACACGCATCCAGTCCTGAATATCCAGCATCGGTTCGCCGAAGAAGTGCTCTGCGCCCTGCTGCTCCAGGGTTAACAGCCCGCGCTGGATAGCGCCGACCGACGCGCTGCTGATGTTGCCATACTGGTTCTGGAAGGCTTTGGCGTTATCACCGATAAACTGGGTGATGGCGCGGAGATCTTTAAAGTCCAGCAGCAGCAGGCCGCGATCGTCAGCAATACGGAAAATAATGTTTAGCACGCCGCTTTGTACTTCATTCAGGTTGAGCAAGCGGGCGAGCAGCAGGGGGCCGAGATCCGACACTGTGGCGCGCACCGGGTGGCCCTTTTCACCAAAGATATCCCAAACAACCACCGGGTTGGCATGCGGCTCCCAGTCGGTAACGCCGATTTTTTCCAGACGCGCCTGAAGTTTCTCAGAGCTCTGGCCTGCTTCCGCGATACCGGTCAGGTCGCCTTTCACATCGGCCATAAAGACCGGTACGCCGATCTCGGAAAATGACTCCGCCAGTTTCTGCAAAGTTACGGTTTTACCGGTGCCGGTGGCGCCGGTAATTAGGCCGTGACGGTTAGCCATTGCAGGCAGCAGATGCAGTTGTTTATCCAGCGTGCGCGCAATCAGCAGGGGTGAGCTCATGATCGATTCCTCCATTTATCCTGCGTCGATTATAGGCAACCTGACAGCAAAAAGATGGAGGAAATCGATAACTCTCAACGTTTAATCTCAGGCGCAGTGGCGCTGAATCAGCGCGATGCTCTGTTCAATCTCGCGGCGAATCTCCTCTTCGCGCCATGACGCCAGCTGCGGAGCGAAAGGCTCGAAGGCGTAATCGCCACGATATCCGCGGGCTTCAAGATGTTTTACCTGCTGGCAGGTCATCAGCCTATCTTGTGGTGTCAGCATGATGCGCTCGTTGTCGGTCAACTGTTCGCGCGGGCGGGGATCGTCAACGCCGGAGAGATGAACCAGACCTATCTCAGCAACGTCCAGCTGGCTGAATTCCTCTTCAGCTTGTGGATAAAGATGATGATGGAAAGTATCAATTAACAGCTTAAACGGTACCTGGGCGTCACGAATGAGTGCCTGCGCCTGCGCCGCCGAGCGCAGCGAACTTTGTGGGAAGCCCAGCGGCTCGACCAGGCCCTGAACGCCATATTGTTCGAACAACGGCGCCAGCTCGCGCATAGCGGCAAGCGTTTCTTGCGGCGCTACAACGGTGCCATCATTTAACGGGCACATCACCAGCGATTTGGCGCCAATGGACTGCGCATCTTTCAGCAGCGACTCCGTCAGCTGACGTACTTCAGCGCTGTGGCGGTTGAAGGGATAGACGGCGTTGATCGTCAGAATTTCAAGCTGGTATCGGTCGGCTAGCTTGCGCACCTGCTGGTGGGTAAGCTCATCGGTGACTTTACCGCTGGGTAAATCATTACGCAGCTCGACCTTATGCAGCCCGAGTTCGCTTACCAGACGGAAAAACGCTTCAATGCTAAGCGATGGCGCAATTTTACGATTGATACAGAAACGCTGCAGGGCAATGGCCATTTGACACTCCTGACAAGATGTTGACTGGTTTAGTTCGCTTGCCTGATAGTTAAAATGTTTATTTCATCATTGGCAATGGATGAAATGATGGTTGTTTGAGCACGATCGCAAAATAGTTGCTGCGCCATTTCATAGTTTACATCAACGTCAACCGCAGAAAATCTCACCTTCACTACCGCTGCGATATGAAATCATGTAGAGAGAGTCTTGCTGAAAAATGCGACAGCTATCACCAAAGTGGAATTTCATTTTATCTGTTTATTGAAATATAAATTTCATTTTACTACGGTTATAGCACAGCACAATCAGCGACGGGCCGTAACTTGAACGGCCTTCTACACTATGAGGCGAGAAGATGACTATCACAGGTAACTTTATTGGTGGGAAAACGGTAACCAGCAGCAGCCGGGAAACGATGCCGGTGTACGACCCGGCCACTGGCGATGTGGTTCGCGAAGTCACGCTTTCCACCGCGCAGGAGGTTTCCGACGCAATCCAGGTCGCTCGCGACGCTTTTGACAGCTGGTCCCGTACCACGCCGCTGCGCCGCGCCCGCGTGCTGTTCAATTTTAAAATGCTGCTCGAACAGCACGTCGATGAACTGGCTGGAATTATCGTTAGCGAGCACGGCAAAGTGTGGTCCGATGCGTTGGGAGAGCTGACTCGCGGCATGGAAGTGGTTGAGTTTGCCTGCGGCATTCCGCATCTTATTAAAGGTGAGTTTTCTTCCGACGTAGGTACCGGCGTCGACAGCTATTCGCTCATGCAGCCGCTGGGCGTGGTGGCGGGGATAACGCCGTTTAATTTCCCGGCTATGGTGCCGATGTGGATGTTCCCCATCGCGCTGGCCTGCGGCAACAGCTTCGTGCTGAAACCACCGGCGCTGGCGCCGACCGCGGCGGTACGCATGGCTGAATTACTGAAAGAAGCCGGTCTGCCGGACGGCGTTTTTAACGTCATTCATTGCAGCAATGAAGATGCCGAACAGCTTTATACCGACCCGCGTATTGCCGCCGTCAGCTTTGTCGGCTCCTCCGGCGTGGCGGAATATATCTATAAAACCGCCAGCGCTCACGGAAAACGCGTCCAGGCTTTTGGCGCAGCGAAAAACCATGCCATCGTGATGCCGGACGCCGATCTTGATGCGACCGTGAATGCCATCATGGGTGGCGCGTATGGTTCCGCAGGCGAGCGCTGTATGGCCCTGCCGGTAGTAGTGGCCGTCGGTGACGAAACCGCAGATAAGTTAATCGCCCGCCTGAAACCATTAGTCGAGTCGTTGAAAGTGGGCCCTGGTTGCCTGCGCGGCAAAGACGAAAACGAAATGGGGCCGGTAGTATCTGAAGCGCATCAGAAAAAAGTACTCGGCTATATTGATAAGGGCGTCAGCGAAGGGGCGTCGTTGGTGGTGGATGGCCGCAGGCTGCGCGTGGCCGGGCATGAGGACGGATATTACGTTGGCGGTACGCTGTTTGACCATGTCACTCCGGAAATGACCATCTGGCGTGAAGAGATTTTTGGCCCGGTGCTGGGGATCGTCCGCGTTGCTGATTACCAAAGCGCGCTGGCGCTGGTTAACAGCCACGAATTTGGTAACGGCAGCGCCGTCTTTACCAGCAATGGCCATACCGCCCGCGAGTTCGTTCATGATGTACAGGCCGGCATGGTTGGCGTCAACGTACCGGTGCCGGTACCAATGGCCTTCCATAGCTTTGGCGGCTGGAAGCGCTCGGTATTTGGCGCGCTGAACGTCCACGGGCCTGACGGCGTTCGCTTCTATACCCGTATGAAAACTGCCACCGTGCGCTGGCCGCAGGGGCAGCAAACCGTATCTGAATTCAGTATGCCGACGTTAGGTTAATCGGCGAAGGAGAACGCTATGTCGTTATTGGCTAAAGCGCAAAAAGAGGGACATATCCAGCACATCACCCCGCAGAGCGCGGGGTGGCATTATATTGGCTTTGATGTCTGGATGTTAAAACAGGGGCAAACCGTGACCCTGGAGAGCGGTGATCGTGAGCTATGTCTGGTTCTGGTCTCCGGGCTGGCCTCGATCAAAACTCAGCACGCCGATTTTCCCGACCTCGGTAAACGCATGTCGCCATTCGAGCGTACGCCGCCGTGGTCGGTCTATGTGCCGCCGCACGATAAGGTCGAGGTCACTGCAGATTCCGATCTTGAGCTGGCGGTTTGCAGCGCGCCGGGCAAAGGCAGCTTCCCGGCGCGAGTGATACGGCCTGAGGATGTTGGCGTAGAACATCGCGGTAAAGGGCGTAACCAGCGGCTGGTACATAATATTCTGCCGGATAACGCCCAGGCGGATTGCCTGCTGGTAGTGGAAGTCTACACCGAAGAAGGGGCGACCAGTTCCTGGCCATCGCACAAGCACGATACCGCGCTGCCGGGGCAGGAAACCCAGCTGGAAGAAACCTACTACCACCGTTTCGATCCGCCGCAAGGCTTTGCCTTTCAGCGAGTGTACACCGATGACCGCAGCCTGGATGCCTGTATGGCGCCCTATAACCATGATGTGGTGATGGTGCCGCGCGGCTACCATCCGGTAGCGGCGATCGCCGGTTACAACAGCTATTACCTGAACGTGATGGCGGGGCCGGATCGTAAGTGGCTATTTACCTGGGAAGACGATCACGCCTGGATCAACAGCGATCGCTATTCATAGTGCGCGATAAACGAGAAAAGCCGGGGATGTCCCCGGCTTTTTTGTCTGTTGATTGCCTCTGTTTACCGCTAGCGCAACGGGTAATCAGGCGCGGTGCTGCTGCGGCTCTTTGCTGCTATTCAATGCCAGCGATACCGCCAGCGTCTGCGCCAGGCACAGCGAGGCCACCTGTGAACGGAAACCATCGACCTGCGCTTCACGCACCACAAAGCACACATCACTGAAGGCGGCAAGCGGGCTTACCTGGCTATCGGTAATGGCGATTTGTCGCGCCTTGCGCTGGGCGCCAAGCTCAACCAGCTCCACCACTTCACGGGCATAAGGCGAGAAGCTCACCGCCACGACCACATCCTTCGGCCCCACCAGACTGAGCTGTTCGGTGAACATCCCGCCAAGGCCGTCGATCAGAAAGGCTTTGCGATCCAGATGGCGCAGCGCGTAGGTCAGGTAAGAGGCGACGCTGAACGAGCGACGCAGACCGATAACATAGATATTTTCCGCATCCGCCAGTAAATCTACCGCCCGGTTGAGATCTTCGCCGGAGGTCTGCATTGCCAGTTGCTGCAGCGCCTGGGTATTGACCATGCTGAACATGTTGAGGATTTCCGTCGGCGTTTCCGGCGGGGTTGTTTCGTCGTTAGTAGTCTGGCGGAACAGACGCGCGCGCTCGGTGTAGTTGGCGGTCTCTTCCATCAGATGCTGCCTGAACATCTGCTTCATTTCGTTAAAGCCGCTGAAGCCAAAGGCGTTAGCGAAGCGAATCAGCGTTGAGGGCGGAACGTCAGCCTGTTGCGCAATGGAGGCTACGGTATCGAAAGCAACGCTATTACTGTTATCCAGTATATAGCGCGCCACCTGCTTCAGACGTTTGCTGAGCGTGTCGTAGCGCCGTCTGATTTCATCCTGCAGGATGGTCAGTTGGGTCGGATTATTAGCCATAAGTTGCGCTCTGAGAAAATGGAAGGAATATGGCTTCCAGTGTACCAAATGAAGCGAATTTTTCATTTTTTGCGATGAAATACGCGATTCATTTCACGAAGAAACCGCAGGCCCGCCGCTTTCAAGGAAGTGGCGGGCCTGAAGGAGGTTAGCCGCGCGCTTCGCGCCAGTAGCCGATGAGCCGCAAATAGTTACGCTTCACTTCATCGATTAGCGCGGCGTCATCCAGTTCGCCCTGCATCCAGCGGCGCGAAGGTTGACCAAAGATGGTTCGGCCGACGGCAAAGCCCTTGATCATCGGGTGCCCGGCCGCTTCGGCGAAACCTGCACGCAGGCGATCCGATGGGGCATCCAGCCCCAGGAGCAGGATGCCCCGGCACCACGGATCTTCGCGCTCGATAAGCGCTGAGATCCGCTCCCACTGGGCGCTGGCCAGCGGCGGCAGCTTCCACCAGTCCGGCTGGATGCCCAACTGATAGAAGTGCTCCAGCATAGTGTGGTAGTGGCGTTCATCTTTGTCCGGTCCGTTCTCCGGCAGGATCACTTCCAATAGCAGCTCGTGCCCGGACTTATTGCAGGCCTGCCAGACTTCCAGCAGCAGCGCATCCTGCTCGGCGCGCAGCGCCGCCGGGTCATCCGGGTGGTAAAAGACCAGGCATTTGACGACGTGCTCAAGCGGCCAGTCGATCAGCTGTGAGCCAATATTACCATGTTCAAGACGTAGCGGACGCGAGCTGGGGAGCTCAATCGGCCGACCGATCCACCAGCCTTTACCGGTAATGGCGTTAAGTGAACGTTGACCATAGGTACCATCGGCGAGGATGCCGCTGCGCCGATCCAGCCCGGCCTCTGTGGCGGCCGCCTCGGCGGCGGCCAACAGTAGCAGTTTGAGTTCGGGAATACAGGCCGGGTCACGCCCGGTTTCTAATGCCAGATCCGCCAGCTGTTTACGATGGTCAAAGGCGAAGATACACAGTTCCGGCCACGGCTGGCGCCGACTGGTCACCCGGTGCAAATGATTTAACCGCGCGTCGATATCCGGGCGCGGAACGGCATCGGCCCGCGATAAATAATCATCAAGCTCTACTTTTGTCGGCATCGCCGGCGCGCAGCCGTGGCGCGAAACCACTAACGCGCCGCAGGCGTTGGCGTAGCGGCAGGCCTGCTCCCAGCCCTCATCGTTAAGCCAGCCGCGCAGTAGCCCGGACATAAAAGCATCGCCGGCACCGAGAACGTTGAGTACTTCGACGCGAACGCCTTGCTGCAACGGCACTTCGTCCCAGCTATCCGGGATGGCGCCCTCCAGCACCACGCAGCCCATCGGCCCGCGCTTGCAGACCAGCGTCGCTTTGGTGGCATGGCGAACGTTTTTCAGCGCGGTGAGGGTATCGGTGCTGCCGCCGGCGATATGAAACTCCTCTTCAGTGCCGACGACTAAATCGAACAGGTGCAGAACTTCCTGCAACTGACGGGTCACCGGACCCGACTCAATGAAACGCGTTTCACCGTCGCCCAGCGAAGTAAGCCCCCACAGCACCGGGCGGTAGTCGATATCCAGCGCGGTACGCAGGCCGTGGCGGCGGGCGTATTCCAGCGCCTTCAGTACCGCGTCTCGGGTATTGGCGTGTGAAAGGTGGGTGCCGGTCACCGCCAGAGCGCGTGAAGAGGCGATGTACTCCTCATTGATATCGTCAGGCGTCAGCGCCATATCGGCGCAGTTGTCGCGGTAGAAAATCAGCGGGAAGGTATCCTGATCCTTAATGCCCAGCATCACCAACGCGGTCAGCCGTTCTTTATCCGTGATCAGATATTCGGTATCGACACCTGCGCGGCTGAGGGTTTCACGCAGAAACCGGCCGTTGTGCTCATCGCCCACCCGCGCCAGCATCGCCGATTTTAATCCCTGAATCGCGGTACCAAAGGCGACGTTGCCCGAAGATCCGCCGAGATACTTGGCGAAACTGGCCACATCTTCCAACCTTGCCCCTATCTGCTGGGCGTAGAGATCGACGGCCACCCGGCCAATACAGATGACGTCGAGCCGCTTAACTGCTGCATTCATCGCTAGGGTTTCCTTTTGCAAATCTGCTGCCAGGAGAAGGTCGCATGAGTGACAGTCTGCCGTGAACAGCCTGATGGTTATTAGTTATCTCTAGTTTGAGAAATAAATATTTCATTTTCAAATCTAATCGAAATTAAAAAACCAAAAGTGTGAAGGATCTACCACTCTGCGCGGGTACGCAGCTGCCCACCCATACATGCTGTCTGCGTTCCGCTTACCCATGTTCTCCTTTTTTTAATATCAACATTATCCATATTTTTCATGTAGATAATCTTGTTTTTCCTCTTTTGTTTGGAAGCCTGCTCGCGAAGGAGATGTAAGTGAAACGTGTGAAATGGGTAGAGAGTTTGATCCTTCTCGCAAAATGAAACATTTCTTCTGTATTTGTGTTTAATGAAAAAAATGTTTGCCTATAATCCAAAAATATTCCAGTGGACGTTAACGGCTTTCCCGCACCTACGCCATCTTCTTTGGCGAGCAAAGCGCTAACTCACACGACAAATACTGAACGATAAGGATTAGGCAACATGGGCAAACTGAGACTGACAATGGCGCAGGCGCTGGTGAAATTCCTTGATAACCAGTATCTGGAGGTGGACGGCGAAGCGCAGAAATTCGTGAAAGGGATTTTCGCTATTTTTGGTCACGGCAACGTGTTGGGCTTAGGCCAGGCGCTGGAAGAGAACAGCGGCGAACTGCGGGTTTACCAGGGGCGTAATGAACAAGGCATGGCCCATGCGGCCACCGGCTTTGCCCGTCAATCACTGCGCCGGCAGATCATTGCCTGCACTTCTTCCATCGGTCCCGGGGCGGCCAACATGATCACCGCCGCGGCGACGGCTACGGCCAACCGTATCCCGCTGTTATTACTGCCGGGCGATGTATTCGCCACCCGCCAGCCGGACCCGGTACTGCAGCAAATCGAACAGAGCCACGATCTGAGTATCACGACTAACGACGCATTTCGTGCGGTGAGTAAGTACTGGGATCGTATTACCCGCCCGGAACAGCTCATGAGTGCCTGCATTAATGCCATGCGCGTGCTGACGGATCCGGCGGAAACCGGCGCCGTTACCTTGTGTCTGCCGCAGGACGTGCAGGGTGAAGCCTGGGATTATCCCGAGTCCTTTTTTGCCCGCCGTGTCCACCGTCTGGATCGCCGTCCGCCAAGCGCGGCGCAACTGGCGGATGCGGTAGAGGCAATTAAAGCCAGCCGTAAACCGCTCATCGTCTGCGGCGGCGGCGTGAAATATTCCGCGGCAGGCGAAGGGCTGGTGAGCTTCGCCGAACGTTACGACATCCCGTTTGCGGAAACGCAGGCCGGAAAGGGCACGGTGGTTTCATCGCATCCGCTGAACGTCGGCGGCGTTGGCGAAACGGGCTGCCTGGCTGCCAACCTGTTAGCGAAAGAGGCCGATCTGGTCATCGGTATCGGCACGCGCTTTAGCGATTTTACCACCTCCTCGAAATGGATATTCCAATCCCCGGGCGTGCGCTTCCTTAACGTTAACGTCAGTAATTTTGATGCCTGGAAGCTGGACGGTATCCCAATGCTGGCGGACGCCCGCGAGGCGTTAAGCGCGCTCAGCGCTGCGCTGGAGAACGAGTCCTGGCAGGCAGGATGGGGCGCGCAGATTGCAAGCGTGCAGAGCCGGCAGATGAAAGAGACCCAGCGCGTCTATCAGGCGGTCTGGCAGGAAAAGGATTTCGTACCAGAAATTGACGACCATATTGACCGTGAATCGGTTTATCGCGAATTCCGTCAAATCACGGATTCCACCCTGACGCAAAGCAGCGTTCTTGGCCTGCTGAACGAGTCGCTGGCGGCGGATGCGGTCATTGTGGCGGCGGCGGGCAGCCTGCCGGGGGATTTACAACGCGTCTGGCGCAACCGCGCGCCGAATACCTATCACGTCGAGTACGGCTACTCGTGCATGGGCTATGAGGTCAACGCCGCCCTCGGCGTTAAGCTGGCGCAGCCGCAGAGCGAAGTCTATTCGCTGGTCGGCGATGGCTCCTTCATGATGCTGCACTCTGAGCTGGTCACCTCCCTGCAGGAGCGGGCGAAGATCAACGTCATTCTGCTCGACAACATGGCGAACGGCTGCATCAACAACCTGCAGTTGGAACACGGTATGGATAGCTTCGGCACCGAGTTTCGCTACCGCTCGGCGGAAAACGGCCAGCTGCAGGGCGGGCTGGTACCGGTGGATTTCGCCACGATCGCTTCCGGCTACGGCTGCAAGACCTGGCGGGTCACCACCCTCGATGAGCTTCGCCACGCGCTGGATGCCGCTCGCCGTGAAACCGTCAGCACGCTTATCGACATTAAAGTACTGCCGAAAACCATGGTCCACAAATACGGTAGCTGGTGGAACGTTGGCGTGGCGCAGACGGCGCTGTCGGAACGTATCCGTAAAGTCGCTGAAATGATTAATGAAAAACGCGCCCAGGCGCGGGATTACTAACAAAGAACACGAACCCTGAACCCTACAGAACTACGGAGAGAACCATCATGTCACTCAAATTAGGTGTCATCGGCGCAGGCGCCATCGGTAAAGAACATATCCGTCGCTGCACCCAGGTCTTACAGGGGGCGACCGTGGTCGCCGTTTCCGATATCAACGCCGAAAACGCCCGTGCGGCAGTAGCGCTGCCGGGCGTACAGGCGGAAGTCTACGCCGACGGTCATGATGTGATTAAAGCCAGCGACGTTGACGCCGTGCTGGTGACCTCCTGGGATCCAACCCATGAAGAGTACACCCTGGCGGCTATTGAGGCCGGTAAGCCCGTCTTTTGCGAAAAGCCGTTGGCGATGAGCGCGGAAGGCTGCCGCCGCATCGTTGATGCTGAAATGAAAGCCGGGCGTCGCCTCGTTCAGGTCGGCTTTATGCGCCCGTACGATGAAGGCTATCTGGCGTTGAAGAAGGTCATCGACGACGGTGATATCGGCGCGCCGCTGATGCTGCGCTGCGCCCACCGCAACCAGTCGGTCGGCGAGAACTACACCACCGATATGGCGATCACCAACACCCTGATCCACGAGCTGGACGTGCTGCGCTGGCTGCTAAATGATGACTACCGCTCCGTACAAGTTCGCTTCCCGCGCTCGACCTCCCATACCCATGCGCGGCTGAAAGACCCACAGATCGTCTCGTTTGAAACGAAAAAGGGCACCCTGATCGACGTCGAAGTCTTCGTAAATTGCCAGTACGGCTACGACATCCAGTGTGAGGTGGTTGGCGAAACGGGCATTGCGCGCCTGCCGGAACCGTCGGCGGTGGAGATGCGTAAAGCCGCCAGCCTGTCGACAGCTATCCTCACCGACTGGAAAGACCGTTTCATCAAAGCCTACGACGTCGAACTGCAGGCATTTATCAATGATGTGAAAGCCGGCAAGCTGCAGGGCCCCTCCGCCTGGGACGGCTATGCGGCATCGGTTGCCGCCGACGCCTGTCTGAAGGCGCAAGAGTGCAACGAACCGGTAGCAGTGTCGCTGCCTGAGTGCCCGGCATTCTACCAACGCTAAATCCTCCTTCACCGACGTAACGTTTCAAACAGGTAACGACGATGAAAATTGCTTTTGATGTCGATGTGATTCGCGATCTCGGGATCACCAGAATGGTTCAGCAGGTGGCGGAGTGGGGCTACAAATACATTGAACAGTCGCCGCACCCGCAGATTAACCCATTCTACAAACATCCGCGCGCCAGCCGGGAGATCATGGCCGAGTATAAGCAGGCGCTGCGTGACAACGGCGTTGAACTCTCCTCGTTCATCTGCGTTTATCGCTGGTCCGGCCCGGATGAGCTGCGCCGTCAAGCGGCGGTGAAGAACTGGAAGAGGCTCATCGAAGTGGCGGTAGAGATGGGCGTGCAGGTTATCAACACCGAATTTTCTGGCGATCCTAACCAGCCGGAAATTTGCGAAGAAATGTTCTACCGCTCGATGGAAGAATTACTGCCGATATTCGAACGTGAAGGTATCCGCGTCGAAATCCAGGCCCACCCGTGGGACTTCTGCGAAGAAAACAACGAGACGGTGGATATCGTGAAGTCCTTCCGTAGCGACAACGTGAAGTACGTCTACAGCGTGCCGCACACCTTCTTCTACGACAAAGGTAAAGGTGAAGTCGAGAAGATGCTGCGCTATGCCGGTCAGGACCTGTCGCACGTGCTGATTGCCGATACCCGCAACCACACCAAACACTGCCGCTATATCGTAAATCCGCCGGGCGTTGACGCCGCCGTACATCAGCACGTCGGCGTCGGCGAGGGGGATGTCGATTTCGATGCTCTGTTCCGCACCCTGCGCGATATGCGCTTCGCTGAACAGACCTTCAAAGTTGGCGGTGAACCGATCGTCTGCACCTCGCTGTTTGGTTACCCGGAAAAGATGAAATACCAGGCCGTGGAAACGCGTGAACTTATCGAACGTGAACTGCTGCGCCGGTAAGGCGCGGCGGCAGGAGCATCAAAATGAACAAAGACAACGTCAAACTGGCTATCGCCCCTATCGGTTGGACTAACGACGATATGCCTGAGCTGGGGAGTGAAAACACCTTCCAGCAAACGGTCAGCGAAATGGCGCTGGCCGGGTTTACCGGCAGCGAAGTCGGCAGCAAATATCCGCGCGATCCGGCGGTGCTGAAGCCGATGCTGGATATTCGCGGCATGCAGATTTGCAACGCCTGGTTCAGCACCTTCTTCGCGAATGGCCAAAGAGAAAAAACCATCGATGAATTCGTTAACCACATGAATTTCCTCCATGCGATGGGCGCAAAGGTGATTGGTTGCTCTGAACAAAGCGGCAGTATCCAGGGGCTCGATAAACCGATTCTCGGCGATGTAAAGCCGTGCTTTAGCGACGAAGAGTGGCAGCGGGTAGCTGAAGGTTATAACGCGCTTGGCAAACTGGCGGCAGAGAAGGGGATGCAGGTTTGCCTGCATCACCATATGGGCACCGGCATTCAGACTGCCGCGGAGATCGACAATTTTATGTCGCTGGTGGACGAACGCGTCTTCCTGCTCTACGACACCGGTCACGCCTGGTATTCAGAGGGCGGCGAGGCGCCGATGCTGTCGATCCTGAAAAAATATCTGCCGCGCATTAACCACGTGCATCTGAAAGACGTCCGCCCCGCGGTAATTGAGCAGGTGCGCCGCGAAGGGCTCTCCTTCCTCGATGGCGTCAAGAAAGGCACCTTTACCGTACCGGGAGACGGCGAAATAGATTTCCGTCCGGTCTTCCAGTTGCTGGATGACTACGGCTACAAGGGTTGGATGGTAGTGGAAGCCGAACAAGACCCCGCGCTGGCGAACCCCTTCGAATACGCCGTAAAGGCGCGTAAGTACATCCGCGAAACGGCAGGAATCTGATCGTTGATGCATTTCGGGCCACACAGCTGCGTGGCCCGCTTTTTCTAAACCTCAAGAGAACCACACGAGAACGACACGTCCGTGAGGCAGGAGGCCTCTGTATTCAGACAAGAGCATATCTTCCCCCTACAAGGTAGGTTACTGGAGTCTTCTATGTCACAGGAACAATATCTCACACTCAATAAAGCGTCGGGGCCGAATAGCGACGCCCCGGCAACGCCGTTTGTTAAGATCGTTGCGTTGATTGCGACCTTAGGCGGTTTACTCTTTGGCTACGACACCGGGGTGATTTCCGGCGCCCTGCTGTTTATGGGTAAGGAACTGCACCTCACGCCGTTTACCACTGGGCTGGTGACCAGCTCGCTGCTGTTCGGCGCCGCATTCGGCGCACTGCTTTCTGGCCATCTGGCCAGCGCCGCAGGCAGAAAGAAAATCATCCTCTGGCTGGCGGTGATCTTCGCTATCGGCGCGGTGGGTACTGCCCTCGCGCCGGACGTCAACTGGATGATTTTCTTCCGCCTGGTTCTCGGCGTAGCGGTTGGCGGCGCGGCGGCAACGGTGCCGGTATATATCGCTGAGATGGCGCCGGCCAACAAACGCGGGCAACTGGTTACGCTGCAGGAACTGATGATCGTCTCTGGCCAGCTGCTGGCCTATATCTCTAACGCCACCTTCCATGAGCTGTGGGGCGGTGAAAGTACCTGGCGCTGGATGCTGGCGGTGGCGACGCTACCAGCCGTGTTGCTATGGTTTGGCATGATGTTTATGCCGGATACCCCGCGCTGGTATGCGATGAAAGGCCGACTGGCGGAAGCGCGCCGGGTGCTGGAGCGTACGCGGCGTAAAGATGATGTCGAATGGGAGCTAATGGAGATTACGGAAACTCTCGACGAGCAGCGCAATCTTGGTAAGCCAAAAATTCGTGAAATCATGACCCCGTGGCTGTTTAAGCTGTTCATGATCGGTATCGGCGTGGCGGTTATTCAGCAGCTTACCGGCGTCAATACCATTATGTACTATGCGCCGACGGTGCTGACCTCGGTCGGTATGACCGATAACGCCGCGCTGTTCGCGACCATTGCCAACGGCGTGGTTTCGGTGCTGATGACCTTTGTCGGTATCTGGATGCTGGGGAAGATAGGCCGTCGCCCGATGACCATGATCGGCCAGTTCGGCTGTACCGCCTGCCTGGTGTTTATCGGCGCGGTGAGCTACCTGCTGCCGGAAACGGTCAATGGTCAGCCGGATGCGCTGCGCGCCTATATGGTTCTGGCGGGAATGCTGCTGTTTCTGAGTTTCCAGCAGGGGGCGCTGTCGCCAGTGACCTGGCTGCTGTTGTCGGAAATTTTCCCAACCCGGATGCGCGGGATGTTTATGGGCGGGGCGGTGTTCTCAATGTGGATTGCCAACTTCCTGATCTCGCTGTTCTTCCCGATGCTATTGTCGTGGGTCGGCCTCTCCGGAACCTTCTTTATCTTTGCGGCAATCGGTATCTTCGGCGCGATCTTCGTGATCAAATGCGTGCCGGAAACACGCAACCGCAGCCTTGAGCAGATCGAACACTATCTGCGCGAGAAGCTGGATACCAGCCCGGCGGGAAAAGCCTACGCGCGTAAATCCTGGGCTTCGTCGCAGGCGGATAAAATCTAAGGCTTCGCAAAATCTCCCCGGCGCATCCTGCGCTGGGGGCGGTTGGTCACCCGGCCTGGGCGTTTACGCCGCAAGCCGGGCGCCCCGCTACAGAACTGCGCTACTTCACTTCTTCCAGCGCGGTCTTATCAACATAAGGTTTCATTAGCGCGTCAGCTTCCTTCTGCGCCGCCTGTACCGCTGCTTCCGGCGTTACTTTGGCATCGTTGACCACCGCCGCCAGCTGGTTCTCCATCGCCTTACGCACGGCGACGGTCTCCCAGGTGGAGTACCACGGATGCGCGTACTTCAGCTGTTCAAGGGCGATCGCCGCCCTCGGGTCCTGCTGCAGATATGCTTTCATCTCCGGCGTATCATACGAAGCCTTACGCGGCGAGAAGTAGCCGGTAAAGCGGCTCCACGCGCCGTTCACCTGCGGGCTTACCAGATAAGTCAGGAACTGGTAGGCCGCTTTCTTCTGCGCGTCGTTGATGCCTTTAAAGCTTACCAGGCTGGCGCCGCCGATCGGCACCGCGCGCTGCTCCTTGGCTGGTAGCATGGCGACACCGAGTTCAAAATCTTTACTGTTCTCGCGCATAAAGCCCAGCGCGCCGGTGCTGAGCATCGCCATGCCAAGTTTGCCGGAGAAGAATGCGGCGCTGATCTGCTTCGAATTCAGTACCCCGGAAGGCATCACTTTGTCTTTGTAGATCAGAGCCTGCCAGAAGCGCAGAGCGCCGATAGCGGTCGGCGAGTTGTAATAAACCTCACCCGGATAGTCTTCATTGAAATATTTACCGCCGTTGGCGCGCACCAGCGCCGAGAAGATCCAGCCGCCGTAGTCGTCGTTGGTCGACGGCAGCATGATCCCCCACTGGCCTTTGCTCTCATCGGTCAGCTTTTTGGCATCAGACAGCAGCTCGGCCCAGGTCTGCGGTGGTTGCGCGATCCCCGCCCGATCGAACAGCGTCTTGTTGTAGTAGAGGATCGGTGTCGAGTTATGGAACGGGATCGCATAGGTGGTGCCCATCACCTGGGCGTTCTTATGCATCGCGGGCCAGAACTCCTTTTGCAGAAAATCGCCAGCCTTTTGATCGCCATATTTAAATAGTTCGTCCATCGGCAGGATCTCATCCTTCAGCGCCAGATCGGTAGTGAAGTTGGCGGACATGATCACCAGCGCCGGCGGCTGCCCGGCCTTCTGTGCGGATTCGGCTTTGATCTTGGTGGTGTCATAATTACCGGTGAAGATGCCCCGTACTTCGACATCCTGCTGCGAGTCGTTGAACGCTTTAATAACGCGGGTCATCTCCATCGTCAGCTTGCCGTCTACCGGGGCCGGAAACATGAAGTCTATTTTCTCTTTCGCCAGCGCCGCGCCGCTCAGAGCGAGGCTGAGCCCAACCGTCAGGGCGGTTAAGGGTTTAAACATGATTACACTCCATCAGTAAATTATGCTGGGTCTCAGCATGAAAAAGATGCACATCGGCAGGCGAGAAGCCGAGGATCATCGATTCGCCTTTTTCAGGTACCGTGCCGCGGTGGCGGCGGCTAAAGCGCAGGGTGCCGATCGGCGTGCTGACGTGGAGCAGATAATCGGCTCCCATCAGTTCTCGTTGCAGGACGGTGCCCGGCAGGCGCAGATGGCCTTGCTCCACGCGGTCGGTAATATGTTCCGGGCGAATGCCCAGCCAGACGCGGGTCTGGCTGCGGTGGCGCGGCGGTAGCGGATGGCGTAGTTCGCCAAGCTGAACGTTGCCGTCAACGCAGGGCAGCGATAGCAGATTCATTGCCGGTGAACCGATAAATCCGGCCACGAACAGATTGGCCGGGTTGGCATACAGATACTCTGGCCGCCCCACCTGCTGCACGTGACCGCCGTTCATCACCACGATGCGGTCGGCCATCGACATGGCCTCGGTTTGATCGTGGGTGACGTAGACGGTACTGGTTTTTAACTGCTGGTGGAGGTCCATAATGCTGTCGCGGACTTCGCTGCGCAGGCGAGCGTCGAGGTTGGACAGCGGTTCATCCATTAAGAACAGCCGCGGATTACGCACGATCGCCCGCGCCATCGCTACCCGCTGCCGTTGGCCGCCGGAGAGCTTCGCCGGTTTGCGATCGAGCAGCGCCTCCAGCTGCAGCATCTGCGCGACTTTATCTACCCGCGGCTGCCAGCCGCTTTTTTCTTCCTTACGCACCTTCATGCCGAAGGTGATGTTGTCGCGCACAGAGAGATGTGGAAACAGCGCATAGTTCTGGAAGATCATCGCAAAATTGCGTTCGCGCGGCGTGGTGTCGGTGATGTTCTCATCATGCAACCAGATTTCGCCTTCACTGACCTGATCCAGCCCAGCAAGCAGGCGCAGCAGGGTGCTTTTACCGCAGCCCGACGGGCCGACCAGCACCACAAATTCACCTTCGTGGATATCAAGCGACAGCGCGCTGAGCGCCGGTTTACCGTCGAAATGTTTACTGATGTTTTGCAGACTGAGCATAGTGGTTAGCGCTCTTCCGTTGGACAACTGATGTTTTCGTCGTACAGCCACGGCCCGGCGTAGTGGGCCAGCGAGTGCTGGTAGCTCACCCACTGTTCGCCGACCTGGCGGTGCATCAGGCACGAAGCCGGCGAGAGATCGTAATACGGGCGAGTGTCTTCGTGGCAATACGGTACCTGATGGACGGTGCCGGGGAGGGTGGAGATCAGCGCCTGGCGATACTGGGTCATGGTCAGGCTATGGTTATGGCCGCAGAAGATGCGCGTCAACGACGGGAAACGCTCCACCAGCGCCAGCAGACGGTGGCCGTTTTCGCAGGCAATCGGGTCCATCTGCGCGTTGCCCAGCGGCAGCGGCGGGTGGTGCATAAAGATCGTTGCCGGTTTGTCGCCGCCGTCAAACAGCTGCGCTTCCAGCCAGCTAATGGTCTCGTCGGTCAGCCAGCCTTTTGAAGTGCCGGCGCGGCTGGAGTCGATAAACAGCAGGCGGGTAGCGAAGTCGTCAACCGCATAGCGCATATTATTGGCATCGCTACCGAGCTGTGGGCACAGCGGCTGCAGGTACTCCAGAAACAGCGCTTTATCATCGTGATTACCGGGGATGAGATACAGCGGATAGTTCAGGCTGCCGAGGATCTGGCGGGCGACCTGATACTCCTCCGGGCGGCCGCAGTTGACGATATCGCCGCTCACCACCACCGCATCCGGGCGTTCGCGCAGCGCGTTAAGTTGAGAAACCACATCAGCATTGGCGGCATTGACGTCGATAAAGCCGTACAGCTTCTCGCCGCGGCTGCGGAAATGGGTATCGGAAATGTGCGCTAACAGCATGAATAACTCCTTATTTGATCCCGGAGAAGCCGAAGCTTCGCAGGAACTGTTTCTGGAAAAGGATGAACGCCAGCATCAGCGGCAGGCAGACCATCAGCGTCCCGGCGCCGATGGTGCCCCACTGGCCGCCGGATTCAGCGCCCATAGCGAAAGAGACCAGCCCGACCGTCAGTACCTGCTTATCGGGATCGTTGAGCATCATCAGCGGCCACAGGTACTCGTTCCAGTGGTAGGTAATGCTGACGGTGGCGAAGGCCAGCACCGATGGCCAGGACATCGGCAGCAGTACGCGGAATAGCACTTGCCACCAGCGGCAGCCCTCCATCAGCGCCGCCTCTTCCAGCTCTTTCGGGATGGCGAGGAACGCCTGGCGCATCAGAAACACGCCGAACGCCGAGGTAAAGTAAGGCATCATCACGCCGGTCAGAGTGTTGAGCAGGCCGAAGGTTTTCAGGGTCAGCATGTTCGGCACCATCATCACCACCGGCATGATCATCAGCTGGACGAGAAACAGCAGAAATAGCATTTTCTTGCCGCGAAATTCGTGGCAGGCGAAGACGTAGCCGGCGGTGGTGATGGTAAGTAGCTGCACGAAGAAAGTGCCGAAGGTAAAGATAAGGGTGTTGGCGTACAGGCTCAGCCAGTCGGCGCTGTCCCAGGCGTCGCGGAAGTTATCGAGGGTCAGCGGCAGGCGCGGCAGCAATGAGGCCATATCTTCGCCGAAGGTGGTGGCGCTGAACGAGGTCGCCAGCATCCAGATAAACGGGCTCACCCATAGCAGCGCCAGGCAGCACATGATTACCGTCAGGGTAAAGGGCTGTGAGCGACGCAGGCGCAACCACAGCGGACGCGCAGCGGCGGGCGAGCGGACCATCAGCGGCGAGATTTCAGCGCTCATAGTGGGCTCCTTTTTCCAGCAATTTCAGGTTAATCAGCGAGAAGGCAAACAGCCCGGCCAGCGTCAGGAAGGTGGCGGCGGAGGCTTTGCCGAGGTCGTGGGTATCCCAGGCGAGATTCTGGATGTAATAGAGCAGCACGGTCGTGGCGTTATCCGGCCCGCCGCGCGTCATCACCGCGACGTGATCAATCTGGGTAATGGAGTAAATCAGCGCGGTGGTGATAACAAAGCTCAGCGTCGGGCGCAGCAGCGGCAGCGTGACCTTAAAAAACACCTGGGTGCGGCTGGCCCCTTCCATCAGCGCGGCTTCCCGCGTTGAGGCCGGAATGCTCTGCAGCCCGGCGAGGAAAAACAGCATGTAGTAGCCAGCGAATTTCCACACGCCAATCAGCGCCAGCGCCAGCAGCGCGCTGTTGCTGCGCCCCAGCCAGTTGTTGTTCTGAGGGCCAAATAGCTTCGCCAGATAGTGATCGAGCAGGCCGAGACCGGGCATAAAAATAAACAGCCACAGCGCGGCGGCGCTGACCATTGGGATAATCATCGGGAAGAAAAAGGCGGTGCGCAACCAGCGGTTGACGCGGTGATTCTCGCTCAGCGCCACCGCCAGCAGCAGAGCGAGCGTCACACCGGGTACCACCGTCAGCAGGATATAGAGCAGATTATTGACCAGCGATTGCCAGAAAACGCCGTCGGCAAACAGGCGGGCGAAGTTATCCAGCCCGACGTACTGTGCGCCGTCGCTGGCCATGCGGGTATCAAACAGGCTGTCATAGACCGAACGGCCAAGCGGAAACCAGGTAAACAGCAGTAAAAACAACAGGGAAGGCGACAGTATCAGCCAGGGGAGCCAGCGCTTATTCATGGTGACGGGCGTCTCGTTCAGGCGTTTATGGAAGCCCGGATTGTGGGAAGCGATGACTACAGGGGAATGGCGGGGAGATGACGGTTTGATGAAGCAAGAAGAAAAGCGCCGGGCGCACGGGACGCCCGGCGGTAAATACCAATCAGAAGTCGGCTTTTAGTACCGCGCGATAGCGGGCTTTGCCTTCGCGCACGTGCTTCAGGGCTTCGTTAATTTGCGACATCGGGAACAGTTCGGTGGTTGGCGCCACTTTGCTACGCCCGGCGAATTTCATCAGCTTACGCAGTTCGGACGGGTTACCTGTCGCCGAGCCGGAGATGCTGCGGTCGCCGCCGATCAGGGTAAAGGCCGGAACCGGGAATGGCTTCATTACCGCGCCGACGGTGTGGAAGTTGCCGCCGTAGGCCAGCGCCTGGAAGTACGGTTGCCAGTCGAGATCCACCGCCACGGTGTTGATGATCAGATCGAACTGACCGGCCAGCGCGGTTAACGCCTGCGGATCGCGGCTGTTCACCACGCGGTCGGCACCCATTGCCAGCACTTCCTGCTCTTTCGCCGGGTTGGAACTGAAAGCGGTCACTTCCGCCCCCATCGCCCGCAGCAGTTTAATCGCGATATGGCCGAGGCCGCCGATACCAATCACGCCGACGCGGCTGGTAGCGGTAACGTGGTGGGTCAGCAGCGGTTTGAAGACGGTGATGCCGCCGCACAGCATCGGGCCGGCGGAAGCCAGATCGATGCTCTCCGGCAGCGGGATCACCCATTGCCAGTCGGCGCGCAGCTTATCGGCGAAGCCGCCGCGGTTCATAATGGTCGGTACAGAGCCTTCCAGGCAGTTGATCTGATTGCCGCTGATACAGGCGTCGCAGTGGCCGCAGCTGCGCGCCGTCCAGCCGATCCCGACCTTCTGACCAATCTTCAGCCCTTTATCCCGTGCCGCGCTGCCCAGCGCCGCCACCCGACCAATAACCTCGTGACCGGCGACCAGTGGGTAGCTCGACATGCCCCATTCGTTGTCGATCATCGACAGGTCCGAATGACAAATCCCGCAGTACTCCACTTCGACTTCAACATCTTCCGGCAACAGTTCGCCGGCATCGTACTCCCACAGCGACAGATCGGCGCCCGCTTCTTTGGCGGCGTAACTTTTAATGATGCTCATGTTTGTTTCCTTGGGGTTGGCGTAGTAACGAAGAAAGTGTAGAGCATGGCAACAGGCGTCGCTTGGCATTAGGAGGGGTGGATAAGCGGGCGGACCAGCCGCCCGGGAGACGGTCAGCGGCTGGCAAGCGGCCACTGATTGAGGCGGATACCGCGCTGCGGCGCGCTCTCGGCAAAATCATCCAGCACCGCCTGCACATCCGGGTCAAGATAGCCGACGTTATCGTGCTCGACGATCACCACGCTCTTTTCCGGAATTTTCGCCAGCAGCGCCAGCAGATGTGGATTGTGTAAAAAGGTCAGGTTTTGCTGGATGCGCAGCACGTAGTGGTCGTCGTAGCGCGCCAGCTGCAGCGAATGGCGATGGCTACGCCAGATGCTGAACGCCACCTGGGTGGCGAGGCCAATCCCGATCCCCGCCAGCATGCCGAAGCCGATAATCCCGCCAATGGTGGCAAGGAAGGGGACGTACTGTGCGGCGCCCTGGCGGAACTGTTCAATGAACAGCCGCGGCGTCGCCAGCTTATAGCCGGTGTACAGCAGTACGGCAGCGAGGCTGGCGAGTGGGATTAACGTCAGCAGGCCGCTAAACCACAGTCCGCAGATCAGTAGCAGCACGCCGTGGATAAAGATCGACAGTTTGCTTTGAGCGCCGTTGCTGACGTTGACCGAGCTGCGGACGATGACCGCGGTGATCGGCATCGCCCCTAGTACGCCGGAGAGCAGGTTGCCGACGCCCTGGGCGACCATTTCGCGGTTCGGCGAAGGCGGCGGATTTTGCGGACGCAGTTTTTTCAGCGCCTCCTGACTGAGCAGGGTTTCGAGGCTGGCGACCAGCGCGAGGGTCAGTGCCACCACCCACACCGACGGATTACGCCACGCGCTCCACGCAGGAGACTCCAGCTCGCCCAGCAGATCGCCGAGGCTACCGAACTCCGGCAGGGTAATGCGCGGCAGAGCGGCAAGCTGCTGCGGCGCGGCCTGGGTCATTAATACGGTGGTGGCACAACCGAGTAGGACAGCGATCAGCGGGCCGGGGATCCAGCGCAGGCTCTTCACGCGGCGGATAAGCGGCGAACCCCACAGCCATAGCACCAGCAGGCCGCCCAAGGCGACGGCGATAGCACTGAGGGAGAAGGTGGCGTTACCCTGCACGATATCGGCGAGCTCGGTCTCTTCTGCGCTGCCAAGCGCGACGGGGATCTGCTGCATAATCAGCAGGATGCCGATTGCCGCCAGCATACCTTTGATGACGCTGGCGGGAACCAGCGAGATAAAGCGCCCGGCCCGCAGGATGCCGAACAGCAGCTGCAGCACGCCGGCCAGCACCAGCGCCATCAGGAAGACGGAGAAGGAACCCAGGGATTCAATAGCGGCGACGACGATGGTGACCAGTCCGGCGGCGGGGCCGCTGACGGCGAAGCGGGAGGGGCTGAGGGCGGTGACGACCAGGCCGCCGATGATACCGGTTAGCAGACCGACAAAGGGCGGTAAGCCGCTGGCCTGGGCGATGCCGAGGCACAGCGGCAGGGCGACAAGGAAGACGACAATGCCTGCGAGAGAGTCCTGACGAAGAGTATTCATGGGGCATGCTCCTGAGGTGAGAGGTGTTCGACGAGAGTGGTCAGATGGCCGGATGCCAGATCGTAGACGCAGCCGTGCAGGCTGAGCGGCCGTCCGCTGGCGAGCAGCGTCTGTACGGGTTCACAGTCAAGCAGGCGGCTGAACTGGGCGCGAACGTTGGCCTCCACCAGGGCGTTGAGCGCTTCGGCCGCGTCGGCGTCAGGGTCAGTGTCAGTGAGCGTCAGAGTAGCGATATCACCCTGCAGGGTATCGCGCAGCGAGCCGATGCGGCGGGCCAGCGCCGAGGACTCACGGGCTAGCGGCATCTCCGGCAACGAGAGCGCCGCCTGCACGCCGCCGCAGCCGTAGTGGCCGCAGAGCACCACCCGTTCGACCTCGAGATAGTGGAGGGCATATTGCAGTACGCTCATAAAGTTGTCGTCGGCGGGGTCAATCATGTTAGCGATATTGCGGTGGACGAAGAGTTCGCCGGGATGGCTGCCGGTGAGCACTTCGGCGGGAACGCGGCTATCGGAGCAGCCAATCCACAGCGAATGTGGCCGCTGCCCGGCCACCAGTTTTTCAAAATATTCCGGGTCATGCTGGCACTTCTGCAGCGCCCAGCTGCGGTTACGCGCCAGTAAAGGTTTTAAGGTAGTCACAGTCTTTCTCCTGAGTAAATTCACCGAGTGAAGATGTCCATCGAGACTCGTACAGCGACTAGTAAAAATAGTATTTACCGGAACTTTCACGCCTGAGGAAAATCCTGGAATAAAGAGCGAAAACAAAACTTTTCATTAATGTAAAGTTATAAAAATATTGACGTAATTAATAAATCCTTAAGGATTGCGGTAATAAGAAAAAGCGATGGAGTAGTTTTTTATGGAATATATAAATCAATTACATTAATTATTCTGGAATCTTATATTGAGTGTTTGAGGAAGCGTAAATGCTTATGGTTGGCGGCGATAAAACGTTGACGCGATGAGGGTGTAATGTGAGATGGGTTTGAGAAAAATTGGAGCGGGATTGTGATGTGTTGGTCGTAGGGGCAGGGAAGCTAAGGCCAGGGAGCCGGTTTGCTGCGCATTGATGGGTAAAAATGTGACGCCGCACCGCTCGTTTGTGGGATTACGCTGTTTTTTTCAACACTTAGCACGACTGATGCACGCTGTCGCTTGCATGGCGGCTATCGACAGGTATAATCCAAAACGTTTTCCGTATCCCTTCAGTGCCGAAGTGGCGAAATCGGTAGACGCAGTTGATTCAAAATCAACCGTAGAAATACGTGCCGGTTCGAGTCCGGCCTTCGGCACCAAAAACGATTGTGATAATCGGAAAACCTACAACAATCAGTACGTTGTACAATGAAGCTGGACGTTGACGGCAATTACAAAATGGCCGCATCTCCGGCTTTTTTTGTTTATAAAGCCTCGGGCCGGATCTTTTCACTCACTCCCTGTTTTGTCAATCTCTCTCCACGCAACTTCTGAGCATCTCGACATTGTGTTCAATATAGCTGAGCGTCACCTTAATATCGCGGTGGCCGAGTAGTTTCTGCGTGACATACAAATTTTGCTCCGGTTTCTGCATCAATTCTGTGGCAACGGTATGACGGTAGCGGTGTGACGAAAAACGGCTGTGGCAGGCATCGCTGAGTTTGGCAAAGAAATAACTCACCTGATTTTCTGTCATCGGTTTACCCTGGCGCAGCGTCCTCCGACTGAAACGATTGATGTTGAACAACTGATCGTCAGCCCGCATTCCCTTTGTTTTCGCTTCTCCAAGCATCTGCTCCAGATAGGGCCGTAACCGGGAGGCGATAGGAACAACGTGTTCATCATGGCTTTTGCTGCCTTCGCTCTGAATAAACAGCGTGTCATGGACCAAATCGATATCCCTGACCCGCAGGTGAATAAGCTGATTCAGCCGGATAGCGGTGTAGTTGAAGGTTTCAACCACGGTCAGCCAAAACCATGCCGGATATAAAGGCGAGCGATAGCCGCGCTGCATTTTCTCCCGTTCGATAAATTGGTTCAGCACTTTGCGGGATGCAAGGATTTGCTCGCGGGTCAGGGTTTTCTTTTTCTTACGAGATTCCCGCAGCGATGTTTTCTGGAATGGATTGATAAACTGTTCCAGCAGTCCCTGTTCAATCGCGAAGTTATACAAGGCTCGCATATGGCGCATATAGTGGTTCCAGCTCACCGGCTTGATGCAGCGCACATTTAGCAGGTAATGACGCCACTCAAGCACCATATGCGGCGTCACTTCAGCGGGTAATACGTTGCGCCAGTGGGTAAACTGATTTACCGCTGTGCAATAGCAGCTCTGGGTGTCAGGTCGCAATAAGCGGGCAAAAAAATACTCTTCCAGGATCTGTTCAAAGGTCATTTGAGTGACTTCCTTCATTGAGCAAGAGATGAGGGTTATTAAAGGGAACGTCATCTCCAAAAAGCGGCGTGGGATCGTCAAGCAGATATCCCTTCAGACGTGAGCAACGGCGTGGGCCGACAACGGCGCAGTGCCAGATGTTGAGGCCGTTTTTTTGTTTTCGGTGAAGATTCAGGTTCTGGAACTTCTTCTGTACCTCCCGCCAGTATTCTTCAGGGACATTCTGACCGCAGGTGCTAAGCCAGAGTTTGAAAATACCGGGCGTCACCAGAAACACCGACCCGGCGACGGTATGGATCCGGGCGTTAGGTTCATTGACTTCCAGATGTTGAGCCTGAACATTACGAACCAGCCACTGCCAGAAGGCTTCGCCTGAAAGTGGAGTATCGTTCTGTTCGGGTTGGGGGGATGGTTGTTCCACAGTGATATCCGTTGCAATCACTGTTTCTGTCGCATTCTGGACTTCCGCTATCGGCGTAACGGTTCCACCAAAGGTTGCGGGCCGCTGTTGCGGATCTTCCCAAATCAGTGAAGGGGAAAAGCGCAGCAACGTAAGTTCGCTGCTCCAGCCGCCGCTGGCCTCAATTCGACATCGCCAGATGGCTTTGTCCTCACAGGGAATGAGCAACTGGTGTGCCTGCATCTCGTCGAACAGTCGCACGTTATGCTGCGGTACGGCGTCAATACCCTGGCGCAGCAACCAGCCACGGACAGCATCGGCAGCGTTCTTGCTGACCAGCCACAGCGCCTCTTCCGTCAGCCAGCCGTCAGAACCACCATTCGGGTTATTGAGTCGGAACTCATGCGCCAGCAGGTCGCGCAGGGCGGCGATGATTTGCTGCGGCAGCGAGGTTTGTGGGCGGTGGATAGCCTTGACCGGATCGCCGCCGAGATTAAACGCTACCGACGCCCGGTCGGCTTTCTGCACCAGTTCACCCGCCAGCCCGGCATACTGATACTGTCCGTTCAGGCAGTGCAGCAGGGTGGATAATGCAGCGGCATCGGCGGCGAGCCAGTCGAGGCTTTCCGGGGGGAGAAGTTGGGTAAGCAGAAGGGCTGCCGCAGCCGGATGGCGCAGATAATCACGTTGCGGCAGATAGCGAAACCGATAAGACTGGGTCAGTGGGCCATGCCACGGAAACCAGCGTTTCCCGCTGATTTCTTCCACCTCAATATCGGTGATAAGTTTGCCCAAATCGTGCAGCAACGCGGCGTAGATGATAACGGTGGTCCAGCGTTCGGACTGCGCCGCCTGATCTTCCGGTGCGGCATCAGGCGGGAAAAGATAACTCTGCCGCAGCCGTGCGGCATAACAGGCGGCTTCGAGACTGTGATCGAGCAGGCCACCTGCGTGGGAATGGTGGTGGTTTTCCGAGGCTGGGAACAACTGCGCCAGTTCTGCGAAGCTGTGGATTGGTATCAGCCAGAAGCGTTCAAACAGTGAGGCGGGAAGGGCGGTGCTCTGGCGAATAAACTGGACCAGCTGTTGACGAGGAGTTTCAGCCAGTAGTGTTTGCGCGGATTCAGGATGCATCCATCCCTCCGTGGCGCTCGGCTTGCCGTCGGATGGTGTGATTTCTGGTTTTTTGCGCGTCAGCCATATCCGCATAATGGCCCTTTATTCCCAATGGATTTTGAGGTGCAGGAAGGCGGCGACGCAGTGAATCCCCAGGAGCTTACATAAGTAAGTGACTGGGGTGAGCGAGGAAAGCCAACGCACCTGCAACTCGAAAGACGAAGGGGAGACCCTTTTTCGGGTAAGCCCGTTCCCCCTTCACTCTCTTCCCCTTCACCCTTTGGATTTTGCCTTTTGGTGCCGTCAGATTTGGGGGAAAATTGTTTATTGGGTCGCGCAAATTTATTTTGTGTGTAGTTTAGGTACCTGGTTGGTGGATATCAGTTAGCGGCGGGTCTTTTCAGACTCGGAGAGGATCGCGGATATATTTTCAGGAAAAATAACGTCAGTTGTTTTTTCCAGCTCGTCAGGCGTCCACCAGTGATAGTCATTGATAACGAGCCGTTCATGATCGCTCCAGGCTTCGGTGCTGATCTCTTCATCGTTAATATGCACAATAAAAAAGCGTTCCTGAGCCAGAACTGTTTCGCCGCTGGGTAACAGCATCTGAAATGTACGCTCTGCAACAGAAGTGCCGATATCCTGGCGTATAATTCCGGTTTCCTCACGAAGTTCTCTTATCGCTGCTTGTTCAAAGGATTCACCATCTTCGACGCCACCTCCGGGTGTGGCCCAGTAAGATCTGCCAGCCAGTGCGTCAGAATTGTGAGTGAACCGGAAAAGCAGTATCCGGTTTAAAGTATCAATAATCAGTAATCGTGATGAAGGGCGTGTTCTCACTGAAGGCCTCGCTATCGTTATCAATAAAACGGGGTTGAGATGTTAGCATTTAACAGCCAGTAGAATGCCGACAGATAGAATAACCATACTGTCGGCAAGATTTAGTTATGCGCTCAGCGCTAACGGCTGCTGCGCTCGTTCAAGCAGGTACTCGCAGGCATTACGCGCTAACCCGCTGGCGCGGAAAATCGCTTTTTTGTCCTGCTGCAACACCTTCAGCCACGATGCGATGTAACTGTCATGCTGTAGCTTTGACTGGATACCAACATGAGCACACAGGAAAGCAGCTCCCATTTCAGCTACGAGTTCTTCAAAACTGTACGCCGGATCTCCGAAGGTATGCTTTCCGGCAGTGATGCCGTCCCGGTTCAGCCGTGAAGCGTGTCCGGTAGCGTGCGTCAGTTCATGCAGCAGCGTGCCGTAATAATCCTCACGCGAAGTGAACTGCTCAGGATGCGGCATGATGATGCAGTCGCGTCCTGGTGAGTAATACGCCCGATTCTGGCGTCGGTGAGTGATCACTACCGAGCTTTGTCGGGCAATCTGCTCGGCAGCGGCGATAGGGTCATCGACCATCACGACAGGTTGTGAAAACGCCTCCGGCAGATCTTCGCATTGCTGAATGTTGAACAGCCGGAACTCGCGTACCACTGCGTAGGACGTCAATTTAGGGTTGCCGTCAGCATCAAGAACCGTGTTCCCGTTGCTGTCTACTACCTCGCGCTGCTGGGGCAGATAAAACACGGCCAGTGTAGATTTTTCGCCTTTGCGGATGTTACCGCCCGCATTGCGAATTTGAGTGAAGGTCAGCCAGCGATCGCTTTCATATCCCTGTCGTTCTGCGCTGTTCCAGAGCAGAGGAATATTGATGCCGTGATAAAACCGCCCGGACAGGGCATTCATCGGCACCACCGGTTCCCCTTCCCGCCATGGGCGAACCCAGGGGATCACGCCTTTCTCCAGCGCGGCGATAATTTCATCGGTGACTTTCTGGTAAAGATCGTTGCTTCTGTTCATAAGCGTAACCTCATGATAAAGAAGCCGGGTACAGCGCTCCCGGTCGGGAGTCGCCCGGCACGGGGAGTAAAGGATGCTGAGGTAATCAGCTGGTGTGAAGGGCAGTAACCAACAGGTGGTCATCTTCAAGGGTTAAGCGCAGCGGCGTCATCAGCGGTACATTGCTGCTGCCGTCGGCGGGAAAACAGTACAGACCGAAATTAATGCTCTTACGGTCCGGTCCTGCGCTTTTGAATGTCAGTATGGTCGCGACAATCAGGTTTTCGAGGCGGTCATCTTCCTGAGAGGGATCGGGTGGAAAACTGACTACCTTTTCCCAGGCCTCAGATGAGATAGACAATGATAAGGATGTTGCTTCAGTGATGGATGAAGTTGGCATAGTATTTCTCCAGTGATGAAAGCAGAGAAACACCGCCCGACAGGGAGGAATTCCCTGCATGGTGGGGTAGAGGATGTATCAGGCGCTAAGCGCTGTCCGCGAGGATGATACGGAGCGGACGAAAAGGCGAGCCTCACCGGGAAAGTGGCAACCTGAAGGCTCTGGTTGCGGGTTGAACTTCGTACAGATTAATACGGTATCAATAATAATCAAGAGTCAGGCTGCTAAGTGTGAGTTTGGGAGTCGTTATTCTGGCTCCATTTTGGTGCGCAGGATGTATCCGCTAGAGGGGTTAAAGGCAATTTATCCTTTGGAGGGTATAATTGGGCAATCGATGATACCTGCGAAACTCATGGTCTCAGGCTTTGAAGATCTGCTTACGATGCCAGCCGACGTATTGTTCGGTAGGCCATAGCGATTTGTCATAAGGAAGATGCAACGACTGGCCGTTTCGTTGCCAGAACAGGTTGTCCACCACAGGGCTACGGCTGACGCCGCCGGAGATACGGATCGTCAGGTTTTCATCCAGCCCGAACGCGCCCATATCAAAAGCATCATGGTGCAGAGAACACAGCGCCAGACCGTTGTTAACCACACACGGCCCACCATAGGTTTTCCAGTGGATATGGGCTGCTTCAATACCAACTAGCGCACCATCCAGGCGTAGATCGTAACCGCAGAAAGCGCATCGGGAGTGATAAGCCCGGAGCACGATATCCCTGAAGCGAGGATCGCGGTTCTTTGAACGGTCGATAAAATCCAGACCCAGTTGGTTGGCTAGGATCCGCTGAATACTCTCGGGGAAACGATCGATCAGGACCTGGTGGGCCAGTTGGTCGATTACTTCAGGGTGTGCAAGTAACTGTTGGTAAGCGGCTTCATCAAAACCGCCCGCTACCTGGTTATCAATCAGCTCTTTCTTGGTCGGTTGGGTGTTGCCTTTACGGGGTTTACAACCTTCTGCATTGGCAATTTCCCAAAAGCCGTCAGTTCTGAGCCGCCAGAAAGGCATATTGGGATAGTCAGTGCGACGCTTGGGGCCAAACTCTTTTAGTAGACGAGTAAGTGGTTCGTGGATCTCCAGAGCGTAGTTGAACAGGCGCGGGTGGCCTGCTTTATACTGCGACAGCACATACAACAGCAACAACGGCTTATGCGGAGCGCATACATCACCCTGACGCCATACAGAGACGTTAGAGATAGCCGATTGCAGTGTTTCGAGTGATGTCATAGGAATGAACCGGGTAACAGGCTGATGTCATTGCGATCATGCTCGCAAAAGCGGTGAAATTCAATTTTGGTTTGTCATGTTGTTAAGTGAGGGAAAGATGCTTAACGTTGGTAACTTTCATAGGTAACCCAAGGATATTCAGTTCTCTCAAGAGTGAACATAACGAGGGTTTTAATCAACATATTGTTTTATTTGTATTATTTTTTTCAAGTGCTATCAGCGTGAGTTTTAACCTTGGTTAAGTCATTTTCATGTTTCGTAATGGTGTAAGCATCCTGGCAAAAAGGCCCATTCACTTTTAGAGATCTTCCGACATACTGATTATGTCCCCTGAGGAGATCGCCATGCGTAAAGCCCGATTCACTTAGCACCAGATTATCGCCGTTCTGAAGTCCGTCGAAGCCGGACGCACTGTCAAAGATGTGTGTCGAGAGGCTGCCATATCTGAAGCCAGATACTACAACTGGAAGGCAAAATACGGCAGGATGGAAGCTTCTGATATCAAAAAGATGAAGGAGCTTGAGGATGAAAGTCGTCGCCTCAAGCAGATGTTTGCCGATCTCAGCCTGGAATGCAGAGCGCTGAAGGATGTCATCGAAAAAAGCTTTAAAACCAGCGATAAAGCGTGAACTCGTCCGCTATCTGACGGTGCAATTTGCCATGGGTTTAAGCCAGGCCTGCAGGACGTTATCGCTGAGCAGGACGGTGTATTTTTATCAGCCTGATACCCGGCGTTATGAACAGGTGATCCATGCGCTGACTGAGCTGGCAGAACGCTATCCGCGCTACGGTTTTAAGAAGCTGTTCCAGCTGCTGCGCAGGCAGGGCAATACTTGGAACCATAAACGTGTTCACCGGATTTACTGCCTGCTGAAACTGAATTTTCGCCGTAAAGGCAAACAACGGTTGCCGGTGCGTAATCTCTCGCCACTGGCCACACCGGAAGCGCTGAACCAGAGCTGGTCTGTCGATTTTATGCATGATGCTCTGGTCTGTGGCCGTCGTTTTCGCACGTTCAATGTCGTTGATGACTTTAACCGTGAGGCATTGTCGATTGAAATCGATCTGAATCTGCCAGCTTTTCGCGTGGTCCGTGTACTCGACAGGATCGCGGCAAATCGCGGCTATCCGTCATGCTACGCATGGATAATGGTCCGGAATTTATCTCACTTGCACTAGCTTAATGGGCAGAGCAACATGCAGTAAAACTGGAATTTATTCAGCCGGGTAAGCCGACGCAGAACGCTTTTATTGAGCGCTTTAACCGAACATACCGTACAGAAATACTCGATTTTTATCTGTTCAGAACGCTGAATGAAGTGCGGGAAATCACGGAAAGATGGGTGTCAGAATATAACTGTGAATGCCCTCATGAATCACTGAACAATATGACGCCGGAGGAATATCGGCAACACAATCGTTTGGCCGGGATCTCAAAAAATATCTGGAACTAAAGTTGGGATACTTACAAGGATGTCCTTTTAGCGTGTTGTTTAAATCGAAAGGGAATATGTATTATTCCTTTTCGATTATATCTTATTGGCATGGCTTGAAATTCCTAACACTTCCCCTCGATATTAATTGGGAATGCAATTGCATATAATTTTATAATTTTATAATAGAGGTTGTTATTTTTACTAGATTACGGGATAATGTTTGAATCGCTCCGGGTCTTGAAATACCACGAATTTCAACCTGAATACCTACGATGTTCACTTTATCGATGACTATTTTTTCAAAAATGTTACATAGTCCAACAGGCTGAATATTACCATTTGGCATCGAAGGATATGCCAGTATTACATGGTTACTACCTGCTGCTTTGGAAAAAGCTAGAGCCTCATAAATATCGGCATGACTAATATGAAGCGCACCTTTCTCTATATGCCCTTTATATTTAGCATCTAGGAGTATCTTTGGCCTAATACCATCGGATTCAATTGAAAGATCAGGATATACAGATAGTGAACTGATTGTTCCTGTTGTTATTTTAGTTTTGTTACCAAGGGTGTAGCCACTTTGTGGAACTACTGCCGCGCTTCCAAAACCAAGCCTGGCTGCTATGGTTAACAAGTCCTCCCAAACTCGCCAAGTTCCTACTATGTAACCTGGTGCGCGTGCCTGCCCCTGCTTATAACTTAGTCCAAGCCCTCCTAGCACATCCATAGACAGTTCATGTAATGGCCTCCATGCCCTGTGTCTGGCGGGGATTGGTTTACTACGACTAGGTAAATTTTGCGGTGACAAATTACCAATTAGGCGCATAAGTGCATTCACAACAGAGGGATTATTAACTTCTGGTAGCAATGCTTTGGCCGCAGCTACAAGGTTAGCGTTCCAACTGTTTCGCTGATCAAAGCGAATAAACTCCTGTTCAAAACCATCGGCTGATGGAAAGAGTAACTCCATAGGGTCAGGGTCTCCGTCAATAAAAAACTCTTTTTCACGCACCCGGCGGTAACTGCGCAAAGGTCTACGCTTATGCGCCTCATACATATTTATGATTGCGCGAGCTATCAATGTTGGTAGATCTCGTGACGAGCTTCCGGAAGCTGATAATTGCTCCGAAACTAAAAGACGTCCATGCCGTGAAAGAGTGGACAAGAAGAAAAAATCTTCACGCCAAGCAGAGTAAGCATCATTGAGCCCAAGGAATTTGGGTGCGACTTCTAATTCTAATGATGGGGTAATGCGGATGAGGCCTGCAAAATCAATAGCTCTTATACCTTTAGTATCAACTACAATAGGATTGTAGTTAAGCTTTAAGTTTGAAGCCACACGGTTTCCCGCCTCAATTAAGATACTGTTTGCCTTGGGGCGATCTATGCCAGTGGTATTAGCAATAAAACGACCTAAGTCAACAGGTGAACCATACTCAACGAGAGATAGCCGGGTTTTGATATTAGTCACAATTGATTAGCCTCTAGGATTAGCAAAACTTCGTAGGGCTGCGTAGATATTACTCTCTGTAAAATTCGCAGGGCCCTCAAGTCTGAACCGTAAATCATCGGCAAATGTCGTTTCTGTGAGTTTAAGAGGATTAAAACTAGGCCCATCTAGAGCATTAAGGACTGCAGCAATACCTCGGGGATCCCCAAAGAACACCTCCTCTACGTGAGCACGCACTTTGGCCCATCCAACACACAGCGTGCCAAGAATCTCGGGTAGAGCTAACCCCTGAAGTTCTATATCAGACATTAAAACTCCATGTCCAATTTGAAATTCAGGGCCACGTCCAAGGGATATTTGTTCATTTATAGCTACCCATGCTCTGACAGATGCCTCCAAGACATCAGTCTTACTTCCTGGTAAATCAGGTAAGGCATCGATATTCTTAGTTCCAAGACCATAATAAGCTCTTAAAATACTTTCGTCTGGCTCAAGTCGTAAAGGTTCCCAGCGACGTAAGAATGCCACGTCCAAAGGCTCTACAGAAGCATCAGCTTGGTTCATTGCCGCTAAAATGTAGAGATCATGTGGTAAAGCATATTCGATGACATTGCCAGAGATGGGATCGAGTATTTCAAAGAATTGTGTTTCCGCACGAGGCACCCCGTCAACTGATAAACGTTTGTCTGATTCAAGGGCTACAATAGCGCCACCGAACACCTGTACAGCTGGACCCCTGTTAATTTCATCAATAATCAGTAGGGCTGCCCCATTGACTTGCTTGGCGTGTTCACTGGCACGATATAGTGTGCCTTTCACAATGGCAAAATCTGGAGCGCCTGCTGCCTTATTAACAGCAGGAGTGATGCCCGAGATGAAATCACGATATTTAGAGTTCTGATGAAAGACCGTCCTAAAAACCTTACGTTTCTGCTTGTTAGGTGCGGGGATTTTTTTTACCATCCCAACCGAAGGTGGAATTGGTATACCTTTAATAGGGTTAAGCATTGGCGTTCCACCCATAGGTGTAATACCAAATGCTGACTCAAATGCTGCAGCAACCTCAGCTAACAGTTTTGACTTACCTGTCCCCGGAGCTCCTGTGAGCAAAACATTCTTTGAACGAGCAAGAAGGTTTAAAACACGTAAGCAATCAGTAGAAAAACTAGCGGCCATTGCAATATATTCCACCATTCATAAAATCAAAAAAACCAATAACCGCTTGATCTACCCGGCGTGGTGCATCAATACAATTCAGCATTCTTTGCGCTACTTGGGGGTCCCATAATCCTGCAGTACGTAAAGTTCGTTCTTCTGCATAATATGGCCAGACGGTGGAGTCCAATAGTTGAATTAGGAGCAGAAAAACTTTGTTTCCGGGGGCCGGAGTCGGCATCAGAGTAGTCGAAAGACATGGCTGCTCATGAACTCTGGCTATTCTTCCTTCTGCTGGCCGAGCATCTGTTGGGGGTTCAAAATAGGAAACTTCTCTATAAATATTCCCAGCGGCGTCGTTCCAATAGAAATAGCCTGAGTAAATAGTAGTGGGAACCATTGCCCCTTTACGGCGTCGGGTTTCAATCACTTGGTTTGGGAACATTTTTTTAACAATCGATGCTATATTGGGGTAAGAACCAAAGCGAAAGTCACGAGCTCCACCACCCGTGTTAGCGTCGTTAGATTCTGCATGAATTTTCCTAAGGTCACCTGGTACAATTTCTTTATATAATATCCGGGCAACTTGCCCTGCGCCATTAGCCATGATATCGGACTCCTTCTTGTTTTATTAATTCCCCACCAAGAGCAACTTCTGAGGGTATATACGCTACAGCTCCTAAGGTATGAGCCTCCGCGACTCTGGATGACCAAACTTTAGGATTGTTTCCTGTACGGCTTGCCATTACAGATAAAACTGTGTCTCGTGTGATCGTAGATCTACTTTCACCGTGAAGTCTTATTTGACCTCGATCTAAAAGCGGAAAATCTTGAAGTATCAATTCCATGTCTTTCAAGCCGAGCCCATAGGCTAAAGCCACTTCGGTATCAATTTGTGCACGAAGCTGCGCCATACGCTCGTGAGTTGCACGAGTAGCCCCTGAGTTATCTAATATATTCAATTCACGAGCGGCATTCGCTAGCTTTTTCCACGATAAATCATCCTTGGTGAGTCTAGGTATAGGCACGCTTTGCAGAAGGAAGTAATTCACTGTTGTGGTGAGCACACGGCGAAGCATCCAATCAAACGCGAAGCTATTTACAATGGATAACCACACTAGTAAGCGCTCTTCTGATGGATCCTCCGGAAAAAGGATCGTGGGAACCTTATTGCCGCAAACCACTCCGGCTGGAATCAATGCAGCCATAAGAGAACGTTCATTCGTTTGACCCGCAATGTCGCAAAAACCAGCACGTAACATATTTACTCGGTGCTGATTGGCACGGGGAATGTCTGTTGGGCGAATCCAAAACTGCGGTGAAAGATGCGAGCAACCAACGGCATAAGTTTTCCACAGAGCGCTGCGACCAGTACCGGATACATGTCCCTTTACACCGAAACGGTGTGCCTGCACCATACGTCCTTCAACCAAAGGAATTGTTCCCATTGCTGCGTGGCCTAGGAACTTGGAACGTTCTTTGGTCATGTCAACCTCTCGGCAGAATTTGGGTGTCCAGCCGTAGCCAGGCTCTTCCCATGATATTCCTCTTTCAGCGATTTTTAAAAATAATCCCCATTCGCTCTCGCTGCGGACTTCTGGCAGACTCAAATCGGGACGTACAGAGGCTAATGAATTATGGTTAATAGTGGCAGTTCCAGTAATTTCTAGGCCAGTTGGTGTTCCTTGTTCGTGCAAGAGAGTGATGTCTTGACGCTTACTTTTATTTAATCCTGCTTTAACCAGACAGACAGCCAAGAATTTAAAGCGTGAATCAATAGAGAAAAAGCGGGCGCGGTTATCGATAATCGATAAGGTAACTCGGTTACTTGCATTAATAATCTTCTGTCGAATTGCCTGTGTACCTTGAGAACGAATAAGTCCCCCAGGTAAAAGAGCTGCCACAACCCCTTGTGTTTTGCAAAGCTCAAAGAAGAGGTCTGTAAATGCAATATAGAGATCTGGTTCACCACAACCTAAGTTTGGGTAGCGATTAAGAAGAAGTTGAGAGTAATTAGCAATCTCATGGCGTTGTTTAGCAAAACGTTCTTCATCGAGCTCTTTTATGAGAGACCCATAGTGACGTTTTGTGCCAGAAGATTTCAGAAATTCATGTCGGGATAGTTTGATTTTTTCCCATGGTGGATTGCCAATGACTGCGTCAAATCCGTTAGAAGACATATCTGACCAAACTTGATGATCAGCCATTAAGCTGTCGCCGCAGTACCAGCGGGAGCGCATAGTTTTAAGGACCGATATACTGTCTGTAAATGAAGCAAGACTCAATAGAGTTGCACGCAACGAATTAGCGGAGAGGTCTGCTGCGCACACACCGTTTTCCAACCAATAGGCAGCTTTGGCTTTATCGCCCCCGCATACGGCCTGGGTTAATGCTGATAGCAAAATTCCAGCGCCACAGGCAGGATCAATCGCCTTGCTTTTATAGGTCAAGTTAGGTGAAGCAAGCTCTGCCAGTCGCATGGCTAATCTAAAATCTGTGTGGTAAGCCCCTGTGCTTTTTCGATCCTGCTCATCTAAAGTTTCACGAGATAAAATACTTAATGCTAATGCTGGATAGATAGGCGCTTTTTCTATGGCTTTTACGACGGGAGCTGAAAGCTCTAAGAGCTCCTCCGAAGGTATTACACTTTTTATACCGAAAGCCAAGTGAAAAGCAGCCAAATCAAATCCGCCAAATATTGAAGAAGCAGCTTCCAAAACCTGGAGCCGTAACTCAAAACAATTTGAGAAATGACTACGGCTAATGGCCTTGCTCAGGGCAGCTTCTGCTGAAGCTAGATACTGTGTCTCAACTGTCTTGGGTGCGCTCATTTATAGTTATCTACAAGATGAATTGGAGTAAATTGAGCATTGTTACTTTGTACGTCACACAATCGGCTCGTGGCGGTATGTTCAACTTCGACCAAAAATTCGTTTACTTCAGCCCCCATTTTACTGGCAGTTTTGTTAGGTCGATAGCGTCCGATTGCTCCAAGAGGATGCATCGTGAATTTACCTAATTTAGAAAGCTCGAGCTTCATATCCTGCATGGAAATGTGCCCTTCACTGCTATATGAAAGGAGCACTTTTTTAGATCTTAAACTTTGCACTAAGAGCGAAAGTGTTTTAAGTGCCCTATTCTTGTAACAAAAATCCGATGCTCTATCTTTCCACGGTCTTAAGCCTGAAACGCCGACCACATCAGGTTCATCTCCCCATGCCACCGTTTCAAGAATATGATAATAACTAGCATACTGACGTTTGGTATATGGCGGATCAAGGTATACCAAATCTGATTCCGTATTCGGCACCTTGAAGACGTCACCTATAGTAGTCTCGACCAGAACACTATGATTCTTAAGCTCACGGCAACGAAGGTGCAACGTATCTTGTGATTGATTTGTCCACTTTGATAGGAAGCAACCGAAGGTGCCTGCAATATTGGCAACCCGATTAAGAGCACTAAATAAATCTGCAATCAATAGGCGTTCTTCCATTTCATTGATTGAGTTTGATTTGCTCCAGTCAGTAATAAGCCATCTCATGGCATCGATTTTTGCGGCATTTTCTTGCGTAAAATACCGTCTTTCAATACCGCAGAGATCATAGGATGCGGGGCTGTACTCACGCCAGATGAAGCCTTGTTTGGGGGGAGCCGCATTAAGCTTAGCTATGGCATTCTCATAACCACCAAGCTTTTTGAAAGATGCTTGTTTTTGGGTGGTAAGACGAGCGCTTGCGGATATCACTGCTGATAGAAGATTATCATTGATTCTTACATTCCAGCCCAAGCTCGCAGCAGCTTCTGCTACGACACCAGTTCCACAGAAGGCATCAACAAAGAAAGCGTCATCTTTAGGTGACCCTATGTGATTAGTGATTTGATTTATTAGTCTAGATTTTGAGCCAATGTATCTAAGGGTCATGTGCATGCTTCCATTTAATTCCTACAATACATGAGGATGAAGAGTTTTCGGTTGAGTCAGAGCCATATTTATGGCTTAAAACGACTCAATTAACATCCCTGGCGGAACTAACCTTGGAAAGGCTCGTTTGGGACAAAAAAGAAGCGATATTCTATCGAAATTACCCATTTTTTGCCAGAGGTTTGCTGTATTGTATGGTTCTATTTCCCACCATAACGTGTGGTTAACTGTGTCCCCTCCCAATCATCCCCCAGCCTTCCCCCCACTATCCTGCGCCACTTTAACCCCACCCGTCAGCGCCCCATTCACCGCCACGCCAACCCTCACTCCAGCCCACGTCATCGCCCCCAGCCAGAACGTTGGCAGCACCAGAAACATCGACCCCATCACCAGATTGATAATCACATCATCCTGCGAGTTCTGGATCCCGGCCAGATTCCAGCTACTGTGAGTATCACTGCTGTAAAGCACGCCCAGCAGCCAGCTATCTAGCCACCGCGCCAGCTCCCACCAGAATGTTAGAAAAAACATCGCGAACTGCACAAACGTCAGCGTCATCACCGCCTTCACGTCCCACGCCGAACACAACGTTATCAGCGGAATACAAATCACCAGTGCCATTTGCAGCAACGCCTGTACCATTGGCAGAGCCTGACGCACGCTGTCAAACGCCGGGAAGGCCACTGCACTACCTATGATGTTCCCAGCAGTGGAGGCTAACCTCGTGGCGGCGTTGGTGAGCGTACCATCGACATTGCCGCCGTAGCCGGGGTAAACGCGTCCATCCTGCGATACCTGCATATTGCGTTCGCTGACCAGTGAGCGCAGTACGGCCTCTTCATACACCGCTTGCGGTTGGCCGATCTTTTTAAACGCTGTCCAGATATCCGGAGCCGGGAGTTGAAGAAGCCGGGCCTTCAGCCCAACCGTATCGTCGGCCCACCACTGTTTACAGGTGGGATAACCGCCTGCACCTGTATCGGCCAGCCCGGCATCGCGTGATGTGCTGTATGGCCACGCACTGTGCGGTGAAAGCGCATGGTCGGTATCGTAGTAACCAGCCGTGTTGAGAAAGTACGATGATCCCAGCCAGGCAGTATTGTCACTGGTGTCATCGTCCAGCTCTCCGGCACGAAATTTCAGACGGGCGCGGGAAGGGGCATAACACTCCTCGACAAAATCCCGTAGTTCCTGAGCCAGTGCTGGATCCTTGATTCGGGTGTGCTGCACCTCAAAACGGATCTGACGTAGATCGGGTTGGCAGGGCAGGGTGGCAATGGTTGCGCTGGTGATGCCTTTGCTGATCACATGAATAAAGTACCACCAGACCGGGACGGCGGCGGTTTTGCCGCCCAGTGAGTTAATAATCGGCTGATAGCCGGTATCGGCGGGTTGTGGTACCGACATTCCGCACTGCTTTGAGCGCGTGGTGTCATATTTGATGGTATCGAGGTCGATGTTCAACATCGGTACGCAGGTGAACATAATCACCAGCAGCGAGGTGTACATCAGGTGCTCGGTCCAGATCAGAGACAGCGCGGCTTTGTTGCCTTCATCCGCCCCCTGACTTCTGGCCTGTAACCACAACGCCAGCAACTTAATCAGCAGCGGCAGGGCGAATAACCCGGTGGCGCTAATCGTATTCCACAGCCCGTTATTGACCACCCAGCCGAGCAGCGTCAGAAAGTATTCCAGGTAGCTGTTGGTCGTCACCGGAACACCTCCGGCACGATTTCGTTGAGCACAATCAGTACGATAAACCACAGCGCGATGCGGAGGATGGTCGGGCGATACGGAGGGAAGCGATCGTACAGACGCCAGCCCACACCGGACATTGCAGCGTACAGCGTTATACGCCAGAGCAGCAGATCGCTGCGGTTAATCTGCAGCGCGTTACCTGATGATAGATAAAACATCATTGCCATGCAGGTTAGCAGCAGGGTGCTGGAGAGCATCAGCCGCTTCATTGCGTATCCCCGCCAGTGGGCTTGCTGAGATCGTCCACCCGTTTATCGGTGTCGTCCTCTACGCCGACCGCCTGGCCTTTGGTCTTCGCCCGCATGGTCTGGCGTTCAAGGATGGTGAGCGCCGCGTTATCCGCCAGCGCCTGACGCATATCCAGCTCCAGCTTGAGCTGAGACAGTTCCTGGTCGAGCTGGGCGGTGGTCTGGGTCAGCGCGGTTTGTGCCTCTTTTTCTCCGGAGACATTGGGCTCGCGCATTCCGGCCAGTAGCGTGCGCCGGGCCATCAGCGCCTGCTCCATCACGCGGGAGAGCGCCAGTTCGCCGGAGAGGCGCTGGATAAGCACCGCTGCATCGGGATCGTCGCGCAACGCTTCAATCACGCCGCGTGTCAGATGCAGCTCTCCACCGCTGGCCTGCGCCAGCGTGTCATCGTTAATGGGCTGGCTGCGGTTCACCATATCGATAATTAGCGGCTGGATCTTATCCTGCTCTTCCTGAATCAGCGGCGTCAGCCCGACGCCAGATTGTGCACCGCTTTGCTGGTCAGTGTCGCCGGATTGATCGTTATCCGGGGCGACGTTAATGGTCTGCTCGCCAACCACCCGAGTCAGCCATTGCGCTGCGTCGTCGGGTTTGCTCCATACCTGACACAGCTCCCCCTGACAGTCGTTGCTGGATACCGAACTGGTGCTGGTCGCGTTGCGATTATTGAGGATGTTGTAGCCTGCGACCGTCGTATCGCGAACCAGTTTGATGGGCGATTGACCTTTACCGCCGCGATGTTCGCCGCCCACCCAGCGTTTGCCTTTCTCTGCTGCTTCTTCGGCAGCTCTCTGGTCGGCGCGAACCGCGTCTTTTTCACTGGCCGCAATTCCCTGATAGTTCTCCGCCTGGGCGCTCTGCGTCCATGCCGGACCGAGCGCATAATCGGTCATTTTGCCTGCCATCTTCTGGCAGCTTAACAGTGATTTATCGAAGTCGAGCCGTCCCTGAAGCACGCCGTTGGTCAGCAGATCGTAGAGCTGGGGATTGGCACGCTGGATCACCATCGCGGGCAGGCTGGCGACCGCACTGGTAGCGCTTTCGATAACCTCACCCATTAGTTGCTGGAAGCCGTCCGTCACCCCGTTGAGCTGGTTGCGCACTGTGGTATCGATATCGAAATTGCCGCACATCATATCGCTGTTCCAGCTTATGCCTGCCGTCAGCGGGAAGGTGTTACGCCGGGTTGCGGAAGGGGGAATGAAGGAAATGAAGGACTTCATTGTAAGGGCATAGATATCAAAGAAGACCCAAAAGAGGGCGGTTTGCGCTATGACAGCTTATGGCGCCCTTGTTCAGCCAGTATTATCTGCGTTGGGGATATGCTGTTCGCCTTTAACCTAGCTGAAATGACGGAATATGTTCCAGCAGAAGAGGTTGATGGTCGATACATCCGCGATGAAACGATGATCCGCTGGATGAGGGGAAAATATAACAAGCCATTTCGCTATGTCATTAAACATGCCTTACCTACCGGACGATTCTTTCTACAGCTCTACTCGCCATACTCGTCAACTAACTGGCAGGTTGAGTTTCGCCAGACAAAACAGTGCGGGCTTATAAGCCAGATCCCGAAAATCATTTCCGCGATGCGTGATGCTGTTCCGTTGATTAAGAAACAGCAGGAAGAGGCGAGAGTCAAAGCTGAAGTCCGGCGTATCCAGTGGGAACTGGATGAGAAGAGATATCGGGAACAGGAGCGAATCAGAAGGGAAAAAGAGGCATATAACGCCAGTTTGGCCGAACTGAAATCTATTATGGTGCAGTGGGCAGAAGATAAGCGTATAGAGCAGTTTTTTCGTGAAGCAGAAGCGGATGTATCTATGCTTGAAGAAAAGCAGAAGGGTCAGGCAACAGAACGTTTGAGTTTGGCTCGTCAGTTCTTGTCGGTGGATACGGCTATTGAGCGATTACTGAAGTGGCAAACGCCACAGGAGATACTTAGCAAGGGATAATGGAAGTTCGTATTGCATTGTTTACATACTGGTGTGTTGAGCAATGAGGGGCCGACCTGTTCTTTTGGGACAGCGACAACAATGCTATGAGTAGCACCCATGGGCCTTCGGAGGACTTTGTAGACTAAAACATGGGTTATGTTATCTGCCGAGGTTTTAGGCATTAACATCTGATGAATTTTCCCCACCGCTTTGGCAGATATTTGACAATGGAGCCTCGATGTGTATTTAAATAACTAATTGATCTTAAATGATTTAGCATTAGTTGGTCTACCAACTAGGAAGGTATCAAGAAAGTCCCATTACTTACACTGGCATGGGAAAGAGCAACAGCTGTTGCGAAGAATGTCTGGTAAATAAACAACTACGATGCGGTAGTATCAAACCGCCAAATGGATCGTTTTCACCTAGGAGAGCGTCGGTGTCTAAGTATAGTTGGGTCCCTGTATTCAAAAACGTTTGTAGATGGATTGCTGACTACGAGAATAAACAGCAAGAATTGGTCCAAATTCTACGTGAAATAGGCGTTGATAAAGGTCTGGAGGACGAACTTTCTGATGGAAGTAGAGAGTCGCTGAAAGTGATAGACCCGTTCACTTTTTTTGCTACTTTTATGAAGTATGGCGTGGTCAAACGTACTGAGTTCTTTGCTGCTCTGCTTAAAAGAGCAAATTTACCAATTTCCGCACCCAGTGATTTCAACGGCGTTCCAAATGCACAGCCACTCAAAGTCTGGCTCTTTCCTTATGAAAAAGAACGTTCTGATGATATGGTGCCCAGCCTTTGGGCACTGTTTCATCAGATGCGTGCAGGGAAAATTGATGGTGAATTGTTCGATAAAATTCTAAAAATTCCTCATACCGGTTTCGCAAAACTTACTGAGTGTTTGTTTTATTTATCACCGGAAGAATATTTCCCTGTAGATGCCCAAACGAAGCACTGGCTCAAGAAAAAAGGGCGTGAATTACCTAAAGAGAACTGGCAATCCTACCAAGAGTTGTTGTCATGGCTCGATAGTACACAGTCAAAATCATATTATGAAATATCGTATGAAGCTTGGTATGAAAATCAGAGTGGTTCGTTCACCTCGGTAATTGCAGACGAATACTTAAGTAATCGCTTCCCTGAGAGTCGGTCGTCAACCATACATCTGATTGCGTATAAAACGAATGCAATGAGGGAGTTGGCATTTGATCCAGGTAAGGCTCCGGAGAAAAAGAAGAAGATTAAAATCTTTGTTGATGAGCAGCCTACCGATCCAGTTCTTTCCCAAGTTATTGCCTATGAGAGCGGCAAGAGCCGCAACCACCACCTCGCAACACACGCTCCAACCCTTGCTCAGGGGAATGCAGCATGGGCTGTTGAGATTAGTACGCTTGAGCAATTAATTACACTGTGTGATTGGTATGCACCCCACCCAGCGAAGGACCTACCTGCCATGGAAAATAAAGAGAAATCAGTAAAAACTCACACATCACTGAATCAGATTCTTTTTGGCCCCCCTGGTACTGGTAAAACCTATTCAACGCTGGAACGTGCAGTTTTGTTGGCAGAACCTTCATGGTATAGCGATCTGGAAAGTCAGAATCTTAGTACTGAGGAATATCGGCAAGCGGTCAAAAATAAATACGATATGTTATGTGCAGATAAACGCATCGTGTTTACCACTTTCCATCAGAGTTTTTCGTATGAGGATTTCATTGAGGGGATCCGTGCTGAGGTAGCTGAGGAAAATCAGGGCATAAAATACAAGATAGAGAACGGTATTTTCAAAGATATTGCTGACCGTGCTGCTAAGGCAGTTGCAGCTAAAGAGATAGGACTCTCTCAAGCTCCTGATATCTGGAAAATCTCTATTGGTCGTGCCCATGAAAAAGAAATGCGTGATCGCTATATCAATGCAGGTGAAGCTCGTATTGGTTGGAATGACACGGGGGATTTGTCTCAGACCTTTGAACAGAAGACACAGGAACAACAGGATTACTGGAACTCCTTGAGTCATCCTAACCACAATGCTCTTAACGCCTTTTCAAATGATGTAAAGGTTGGGGATGTTCTACTGTGCTTGAAAAATGCGGAAACTGTTCAGGCAGTTGGAATTGTTACTTCAGACTATTCATTTGATGAAGACGCCGCTACTTCGGGTGAGTACGCGCATATGCGCAAGGTTAATTGGGTATTAAAGGATATTGAACTGAATATCCTTGCGCTTAATGGTAGTACAAAAATGGTTCAGCAGACATTGTATCCACTTTATCGAATCAGTTGGCATGCTTTGATTGCTGAATTAGATAAACAACATATTCCCCTGCCAGCCTCATTTCATAAGGCCAGCAACATCAGAGAACGCCAGAATTATATTTTGATTATTGATGAAGTTAATCGCGGGAATATTTCCCGTATTTTTGGGGAGTTGATTACATTGCTGGAACCGGATAAGCGATTGGGCGGCTATGATGAGCGCTCAGTTATTCTGCCTTATTCTAAAGAATTGTTCTCTGTTCCTGACAACCTGTATGTCATTGGTACTATGAACACGGCAGATAAATCATTGGCTCAACTTGATCTGGCATTACGTCGTCGCTTTGAGTTTGTAGAAATCATGCCGCAGCCAGCTTTACTGTCCGACCTCTCAGTATTTGGCGTTAATATCGGTGATCTGCTGACAGTAATGAATCAACGCATCGAAGTCTTACTCGATCGTGATCATACCCTGGGGCACGCATACTTCTGGCCGCTGAAGACTGCCACAACTGAGGATGAAAAGTGCAAACTGATAGCTGATATTTTTGCGAAACGTATCATTCCGCTACTGCAAGAGTATTTTTTTGCAGACTGGGAACGTATCGGTTGGGTACTCAATGATAGCGAAAAAGCACCTGAAAACAGATTTATCCAGACAGATATTATAGAACATGGAATTAAAAGCTTATTCCCCGAGTCTATTGCGAGCCAATTAAATGATCGCAGATACCGGATTAATCAAAGTGCTTTCTCAAATGCAGCCGCTTACCAAGGGATTTTGCCCAATGAGGGGGCTGTCAACTGATGATTCAAGTGCGTGAGTACGCCCGGCTGACCACAGATGAACGCGCAACACCATCTTTGGATTGTGCAGTAGTAAAACGTGAGACGTTAGAATGGGTGCTGAAACTGGCCTCAGAATGGAAAGGTGAGGAACCATTGCTATTGTCTGATGGCTATCACGTATTTAAATTAGGTAGCTATATCGGATACTTGCAAAGTCCGGATGGAGAAGGGATTGAAATTTTACCCAAGACAAACTTTGGGCAGGATAACCCTCAGCAAACAAGGAAGATCTTACAGCGCATGCTCCTGGCTGCTTTAAATATTCGGCCACGGGTCGCTGGGCCTGCGGAACTAATGCGGATGAATGTTCCTTTACATGAATGGATTTTTCGACAGTTCCTATCTGAGTTGCAGGTCTTAGTCACCAGAGGGTTGTGTTTTGATTATCGCCGTGTAGATGAAGAAAGCCGCTTCATACGTGGACAACTAAAAATCCAGCGTCAGCAAAGGCAATCTCCGGCACGTCAACATCTTTTCCATATCAGTCATGACATTTATTCACCAAACCGTCTGGAAAATCGCCTGTTGAAAACCGCACTCAATTATGTGTTGGCAACTTGCCAGAACAGTGAAAATTGGCGATTGGCGAATGAGCTCTCACATCGTATGGCTGAAATCCCTTTACAGGCAAAGCCGCAACGCGAACTGCGTTTTTGGAACAATAGCAAGCTGATGCAGATCTACAATGATGTACGCCCTTGGTGTGAGTTAATTCTTGAGAAAATGAACCCGAATTTTCAGCAAGGCAGTCATAAAGGTATATCGCTCCTTTTCCCGATGGAACAGTTATTTGAAAAATATGTTGAGGTCTCACTTAGGTCACGCATACGCAGAGGATGCCAACTTCTATCACAAGCCAGCTCTCAATATTTGCTTGAGCATACGGTAGGCAATAGTGATAAGCCACAAGCTATGTTCCTGCTTAAACCAGATCTTTTACTGAGAGGTTCGAATGGCGCTCAGACTCTGGATACGAAATGGAAACTCATTGAGCAGACTTCTTGGCAAACAGATAAAAAATATAACATTGCCCAATCTGATCTTTATCAGATGTTTGCATATGGGCATAAGTATCAGGATGGGAAGGGGCATATGATGTTGATTTATCCCAAACATTTATCTTTTAACCAATCATTACCCGCCTTTCACTACTCGAATACTTTGACGGTCTGGGCCGTCCCCTTTTGTTTGGATAGCCAGCAATTGGTTCCGGGCAGTTGGCAAGAATATTTTCCCAATCTCTACAGGCAAGAGTTATTGACGGGAGCTACGTAGATATATAGGAAAGCCGGGGAAATCTATCATGGCCAGTTTGGGGGCGGACTTATAAGTCAGATCCTGAAAATCATTTCTGCGATACGTGATGCAGTTCCATTGATTAAAAAGCAGCGGGAAGAGGCGAGAGTAAAAGCTGAAGCACGGCGGATCCAGTGGGAGTTGGATGAAAAGAGATATCGGGAAAAGGAGCTGATCAGAAGGGAAAAAGACGCATATAACGCCAGCTTGGCCGAGCTGAAAGCGATTATGATGCAGTGGGCAGAAGATAAGCTTATAGAGTAGCTTTTCCATGAAGCAGCATTGGATGTATCTATGCTTGGAGTAAAGCAAAAGGAACTGGTCATGGAACGCTTACGGCTGGCCCGTCAATTATTATTGGTGGAGCCAGCGATTGAAAGGCTGCTGAGGTGGGAAATACCGTTGGAGTGATTAGGTGGCAATTAATAGAATATATGATATTTTTATAAGTAATTGGCTATCTTAATTTATAAGACCAATGCGAAAATGAAATTATTTGGCGAGTGATTGGTTGTGATTTTTTATTTTTAAGGTTGGTTTGGTCTCGATTTTCTGTATGAATAATCGTTGCCATTGAAATACCATTCATCTAAGCAGAGGTAATCATTTTTATTTCTGATGATACCATCTATTTTGGATATCTCTATAATTACTTCTAATGAAATATCATTTGTGACATCTACTGGTGATTGATTTGGGAATATGGAAAATGCCTCATCTCTATTGTCTTTATGAAATACGATTGAGCAAAATTCTGAAGCATGCCTTAGATGTTGCATTATATTGAAACTATTTATATATTCCATGGAGTCCAGAAAATATGTCATGGAAGAGAACCTCTTGATTGCATAACCAAGCCCAATGCTTCCATATGATTTTGTAGTGAAGTTTATACCAAAAATATTTTTAGAACGCTGCAAGCAATGAGCGATGGCTTTTATTTCTCCAAAATTAGTTATCCGTTTATTATAATTGTTGTTTATAAAATCTATAGCGTTATTGCTTAATCTAACAAGATGCCAATTGTTAGATTTAAAAATATCCCATATGCTGTGTTCTTTATGAAATGTTAATTCTTTATGTAAATCAAAAACAGGGAGGGATAGTTTTCTGCGGTCATATGCTAAAAAATCTCCATTTTCACGAAGTCTATGGAGGTTATAAAAATAATCACTTCCAATAAAATCTAATCTTTCCTCCCATTGATTATAAATATTTATATTTCTCACGGATGATTCAGCCCAGAATTCAGAGTAACGTGAAGCAATAGATATTGCTGCAATACCAGAGATACTAAGTTTTAACTCGGGGTGAAAATGCTGTAGCTCATTAGGTGGATGTTTTTTTTGTAGAAACTTATAATATTTTTCATATAACATTCCCCATTTGTATATGATCATTTTGAATTTTTCATGAGGAATTGAATCTAATAAATTAATTTTTGAATTTCTTATGTTTTTTGTTGCGGAATGATGAAATTTCAAAAAATCTGATACAATATCATCTCTATTATTTAGATCTAAAGCAAATTTTAAAGAGGCAATATCTGCATTTAATATAGCAATATCATTTTTGAATTTTGGTTTTATGAAACTATAATTACTATTCATTGTTACATCACCTTTTATAAAAAGTGATGAAAGGGTATAATGTACTTCCATCACTGTAATATATAAAATCTAATTATCTAGTCGGCCAATGCCACCCGCACCAATCGCGCATTGGTTTATATTCGTCTTGTAGCCCTAGAGATACATTCTTGGTTTTGAGATCAATCTGTTTTTTTTGTGTGGCATTGTTAATCAAATCTTCAAAAATGTTTTCATAGATAATCCCATTATCACCCGTGAATTTTATTGTAACAACTTGATAATGTTTTAAGTCAATTTCTGTAGTTATTCCCAATGGAGTAACTGCTGAAATAGCGTCTTTAGGGATACTAATTTTGAGCTCACTCATAAGTCCTATGTTAGTACTATATGGGTATACAAAAACCTCAGATAATACGTTACTTGGAGATACAACATAATACGATGCACTAATGCTTTGCTCATTCATAAAATCATCAAGATTCTTGGCTTTAGTTACCATTTTTTTTCACCTTATTACGATGCATGCCATGTGTGTAACATCTTTTTAAGAGTAGAATATTTTTGAAATGACGCTGAGCTATGATAAATAATTTTCTATAGAACATATGCAATCAATTGATTTTTTTATTGAATTTTTTGATTTAATCTTTGAGGTACATCTTAGTTCTTACGTGGTAAGTATAATTATTTCAAATAGATAATAGTTGAGAGTGGTTTTAGGAAGATGGTTAATCTTTTCAATAAAATGATTGTTGCAACGAACTGTGGAATAAATTATTTATGTTCTATTGGCACTTGCCACCCTCATCGCCGCCTCCAGCTCACTACACCCAAAGCCCACTGCGCAGATGCCCAGCGTCATCAGGATCACAATGTCATAGCCGTAGTTCTGCAACGTTTCCATGATGCCGTCGCCCTGACCGCGAGAGGGATCTTCCATCTCTGGTAGATCTGCATACACAGGCAGGGCCGGGAACCACAGCAGCAGTCTGAATAGCCATTTTTTCATAATGCCTCCTGAAATCCGCTAGCTCAGTACCAGCCAGAAGCTGACCAGCAGCAGTAAGATGGTGCGCCCGCCGATGCTGCCCAGCGCCCGCCAGCTTACCCGCGCGGTCGCCACGCCCCGGTAGGCGTCATTCAGTACCCAGACCACCCACAGCAGCAGAAAGGCGCTGAACAGGCCGAGCATCACCAGGTTGACGGCATCGGGTTTCACCAGACTGGCAGCCTGGAAGGCGCTGATTTGTTCGGGGGTCATGGCGTGGTTTTCTCCTCACGGTATTGTCCGACTAGTGTCGCCGTATCTCGCGGCTGAGCGCGAGCGGGGGTGAGGTAATGTTCAATCCCGCTACGCAGGGCGGCTATATCGCTGTGGATACGCGGATAATCGAAGTAGTAGCGTTCGTTGAGGCCAGTTCTGGCGCTTTGCTGGGCGCGGCTGAGCGAGGCTTCGATTTGAGTAAGTTGGTTGAGGGACAGGATTAGCTCTTCGCGCTCGGAGAGGGGGGCGGCGAGAGCGGAACTGGTTATAAACAGGCTGGCGATAAATGTCGTGATGGCTTGCATAAGCGGCTTTTCTTCAGTTCTGGTTTATTGAGTACCATGCAACGATCTGCAAGAAGATTTCAGCCAGAAATTGAAAATACGATTACCAAGTTTATGTTGTGATGTTTTATCCTCATATACGATTTAATTTTTTTGGTAATAGGTTATGGGTAAAATATTGGATATCGTGAATGGATGGATCACTGCAGCTGTGTCAAGCGGAGCATTGCAGATGAAGCAGGTTCTTCTCTTTATTTTTATTGCGGGGCCGATGGCTCTTGTTATCTGGAAAATACGAGGGATTATCGCATTTGTTAATGAGGTCAGGAACTCTAAATTAAATGAGTTGCAGCGTCTTCTGGATAGCCACGAGCTATCGGATGAGGTTAGTATCTGCATCAAAGAGGATATCAAGAGAATAACTAGCTATCGCATGACCGGAATTTCTGATGTCGCTAGTCAAAAAATTATTCTGCGTCTATTTGTAGAAAATAGAGATTCAATATCTGTCGGTTTCTTCAAGAAATTTAGAACGTTTTTGCTGATTAAAGATGGAGTTCTTGTGTTCAAGAAAGGATTTTCTTTCTGGTTCGAGAACGGTATGTATGCTTTTTTCTCGCTTCATTTTCTGTTGATCGCTGCCTTATCACTAATATTATCTATTTACAGGCATGAACAAATCCCTGTTTGGGGACATTTGATTTTATATTCAGTTGCTGTAGTTATGTTCCTGTTCTTTATTGCTTTTGGGAAAATGATACCTCGGCCTGAAGAATGTAATTTACTGAATAAGATACTACAGACCCAATATAATGATTCATCTGAATGATTTATCGATGATAGGGCGATCAAATATGCTTTTGAACGCCCGCTTCTGATAAAGTTCATGGTTTAGCTGAGTGGGGAGTTTTTTGCACTGCCTAATGCTGCAGCCTCTGCCAGCCAATTCAACCCTTCATCATTGATGCGCTTCATGATTTCTTCTAATTTTGCACTATCAGGATTTTCGAATGCTTGTAGCATCATGGAGTAAAGCTGTGCAGAGCATAGAAGGCACATCCTACTTAACTCTGATGCAAGATTAATAATGTTAAAGGATTCATCTTCAGTGCGAAATTGTTCTCCATGTACCAAAGTCGAACGAGTTTTGTATAGTTCTAGAGCTTGAGAATAAACACGATGCCCTTCATCACAACTGAATGCTTTCAACACATCCCTAACCCGACCAGCAAACAATTTTGTACGCCCTGCTTCGAATTTACCGAAGAACAACCGCTCAATTGCAGAAACGTATTTCACTATACTCGAATGTGCATTTGGATCTGTAACCGCGTCCCCAAACCAATTGATAGCGTCAATAAGGCGCTGGTGAAGGTGAGTAGTTTCTACTGGATTGACTATGGGTATCAAAGCAGAACCGAGGATCTCTAATTCTAAATCTGCCCTTATCAATGCTTCATGCCAGTTTATTACACCAACCGGTTCTAAAGAATCAGCGCAGAGACTTGCGTGAATCACACCATGTACATCAGCGTGCAAATGTGCCGAGCGCAGAGCTCCGCTTCGTGACCATGCTAGCCTAATTTTCCGTGTCGGTTTAGCTCCCAAGAGGATACGGATGATGTGAAGCGCCATCTCTGTAGCTTGGATCGCTCGTTCTTTAGAGATTGCTTCATCACAATCACTCACTTTCACACAAGCAATCCATGGATAGTCTTTGTAGGTTTTGACTGCTCGGGATTGTAATTCTCGTACTAGTTGTCTTGATTCATCTTTAGTGTGCGTGCGTTCTTGTGGGAAACCTTGAGCAATCGCTGCCTCTACGCACTCAATATGCGCCTTCGTGTTAACATGAATACTATGTTTTAGTACTGATTTTTTATCATCGAAGAACTTGGAGCGACGGATGAATGTGACAGGGCCAACGCTGAATTCAGTAGGTGTATCCCCAGGGAAAAGCACACACGGTAGGTAGTGTTCGATAACTACAAGCTTTTCTCTCAAAATCGTTAAAGCGTCTTTAAGAAGCAGCATTGCGGTTTCCTGATCAACTCCACGTGCCTCCTGTAATACTCTTTTAACAAAAGCATTTATTACGGCTTCCTTTGCGAGTCTGCGGCCTACTCGTCGCCCAAGACCGTGATCCAATTCGATAGTGAGATCTGCAAGCTCATTCAGCTTGTTCCAGGCAAGAAAACCACAATGGATATGTCCATTTCCTTTTGGATGGGGAATATCACAAAAGGCATCTTTTGGATTCTTTCGTAAGTAAGCCATAAGCTCAACGGGGGGCATTTTTGCAAATCGTGAGAGCTGTCGACAAATAAATTCAATGGCTTTCAGTGCTCGTTTAGCTATTTTTTCCTCAGGTAAGCTCATTTAATGAATATCCACTCCACTGAAAATAATTTGAGTAACTTATTAGATAAAAACGAACAGGTATTATATCTTTTTAGGAGTAAAATTGTGTTGATTTTACTACAAAAACATATGCTTTTGACCAGTGTGTAAATTAACCGATTTTTCACAAAAAAAACAGTTATCAACGCCCAGTGCTTTGGTAATATCAGTCTTGAATTTCATGGGTGGGTGAATTAGTACGATCTAAATTGCATTACAAATGCTTTTTGAATGCTCCCGTCGCTACTGAACCCGCTAAACCAATCAGCATCACCCCAGGTATTACAATATATCTTGGTTCCAGAAAAACTGGCACCGTCAACCACACCAATCCCGTTCCCGCCAGGCTAGAGCCGATCATACGCCTGGCGTGATGATAAACAAACCCGGACTCATGGCCTGCGCCAAATCGCCGTAAGTCACGTCTTACCAGACCGTCAATCAGCCCGACGACGATAATCAGCGCAAACAGCGGCAGCACCTGCAACAGAATCGCCAGCCGCAGAAGAAAGGTGAGGGTAACATTACCCGCAGACAGTAATGTGCAGCGGATCACCTTGGCGACAGCCTCTGTCCAGAACAATCCGCTTTTACCGTTGAGCGAGGTAATTAACGCCGCGCTCCCTTTCTGCAACGTATCGCTGACACTCACGAGGTCTTCTACTAACCACACTGGTGCGCCAGCGGAACCCTGCCACCAGTGCCATGTCGCCTGCAATACCTGTTCACTGTGGCTGGCGCAGGTGTTCTGCCAGAAAAACGCCTCACCCAACCACTCCAGCGCTATCGCCAGCATCCATGCGCCGAGGCAAAAGCCAGCCAGCACGCCGGGAAGTAATGCTATCCAGCCGAGCAGTCCGGGGCGACGCACGGTGCCTGGTGGCGCATGGTCGGGCATCAGTGCAGCGGCAGCGTGACGTAGCGGCAGAGGAATCGAGCCTCGTGCGCCTCATCCAGTCGTATCTGAAAAATGTCGTGTTCGCCCTGCGGTGATGCAGGTTCGCGCCATGCCTGAAAGCCCTGTAAATTCATCCAGGCAATAATCTGGTCGGGCGTTTCTCCCTGTGTCAGTGCTTCCACCGCCTGTTGCAGGGGAAGAGGCAGCGTTTGCGCAGGCCACATCACTTCAACGCTCACGAGCTGGCGGCGTGTCCGGGGTATCATCGGTCTGTTTCTCCGTGGTTTCGCTGTCGTTCAGCCATAAAATAGGGTCATTTTTCGCCGTCACAACTGTCTCCGGGCGGTTCCACCATACGGGCGCACTGTCGTACTGTTTTTCCATATAACGGGAGATTTGCGCGATGTTTTCTGGCATCAGCGGATCGTGTGCTGCGTCCGGTAACGGAATACGTAATTTCCAGAGCTGGCCGCCTTCCAGCAGAGCGAACGCCTGACCTTTGGGGAGCTGGACCAGCGAGGCGGGCTCCAGTAGCGGCACCTGTACGCTGCTCACCCGATCCTGGGTGTTGCTGGAAAACCCGATATTGCCCTGAGCGTCGGGGCTGTCGGTGACGCCGGAACTGACGCTGTTGCTGAGCACATCCACCTGCGGCAGTTGTCTGGTCAGCAGTTCGGCAGTGGCGGTTTCCCGTACCCGCATCATGATCAGGCTGTTGAAGTTGCCGACCACCTGGCCCGCTTTGGCGCGATCGCCGATGCGGGCTTCGATATCGGAGAGCGTCTGGGTGTAAGCCGTGACCTGCACGCCCGCGCCACCGCCTTTGTTAATAAGCGGAATAAATTCATCACCCATCAGTTCGCTGAACTCATCGCAGTGCAGGTTGATGGCCGCTTTTTCTTCCGTCTGCGGCAGGCCATCCATCACGCCGTGCTTGTAGATATGCCCGGCGACGCTGACCAGATCGGCAAACATCGAGTTGCCGACGGCGGCGGCAATCTCGGCGTCAGATAGCGCATCCAGCCCGACATAGACAATCGCCCGCTGGCGAATGGCCTGCTGCCAGTCGAACACCGGACGCGGGTCGTTGAGGTCGCCGTAGTCCGGGGCCAGCAGTTGCGCGATTTTCCCGGTAGTCAGTTTTTCCAGTAGCGGCAGCAGCGAGGCGACGATCTTGTCGAAATAGGTTTTGTCGTAGCGTACAGCGGAACGCAGGCCGTCGAGGATAGGGTCATGCAGTCGGGTGGTGGAAAGGTACTGCTCCAGCGCGACAACGTAGCTGTCCCGTCCCTGGAGATTACGCGGTGTGTTTTTCTCAGTGATGCCACCTGCAATCCGTACCACGTTGTCCCATGCCTGTCGGTCGTGGCCGGGCAGAAAGACGCGGGCGTAGTCGATAAACAGCTCGTCGATGTTGATAACGTGACGGGCGATACGGGCATAGTCAGGGCGCTGGCCCAGCGCCACCAGGGCGCGGGTGATGATGTTGACGAAGCGCCACGCGAACTCGCGGAAGGCGGCAGAATTGCCCTCGGTGGAAAGCTGCCCGGCAATACGGCTGGCGACTTCCGAGATACGGCCAAAGCGTCCGACGGCGTTGTAGCGGGCGGATATTTCCGGCCAGCCGAGATGGAACAGCCAGAAGACGCTTTCCCGCCCGGCGCGGTGCGCCTCCGCCCAGACACGCCGCAGCAGGTCGGCGTCACCCTTGGGATCAAAAACAATCACTATGTCGCCACGGCGAATATCCTGGGCAATCAGCAGCTCCGCCAGCCGGGTTTTACCGACGCGGGTGGTGCCGAGCACCAGTGTATGCCCCGGTCGGTCGCGTAGTGGTAAGGTGACGCGGCCTTCGCGCAGCTCCACGCCATGCAACAACGGATCGCCGCCGCTGGCGGGAGGGCGATCCGTCCGCAGCCAGTGCTCACACTGTGGCAGGCGACACAGATACAGCCGCTGGGTATGCGTGGGCAGCCAGCGAAAGCCGCGCCCGAGAAACAGGGCGTTGGGTAGTAGTGGGATGCGGCTGGCGGAGAGTGTCCAGAGCGGCAGATGACGCACGCGACGGCGAAAGCGCAGGATGCGTAATCCCTGCTTTAGCCGCAGGGCAGACAGCGCCAGCAAGGCCAGCGCCAGCAGCCAGCCGGAATAAGGCGTCAGCAGCAGCGTTTGCGGAGCCATCACGCACCATACTGCCGCCAGCAGGGCCGCGCTGGCGCTGTAAAGCTCCACCGCCGGGCGCAGGATGAAATCGAGCCTCACTGTTCCAGCCCCTTGTCGGTGATCAGCACCGGATACGCGGTGATGGGCAGATGTTTTGCCATATCGTCGGCGCTGACGGGCAGTAGCGTTAGCGCTGGAGCGATGGCCCGCAGGACATTCAACCGCGCCAGCGTGGCGATGTTCACGACCAGCCCGGTGGAGTGCAGGGTTTTTAATGCGTCCCGGTGCTGGCGCAGCCATTCTGTAGACAGCGGATCGTCGCCGATTAAAAACAGCGGCGTCATTCCCGGTAGGCTCAGCGCCAGACGGGGTTGCTGACCGGGATGCAGATTGTGGGTGATGACTGGCAGTAACCGGGCCTCATCCAGCGCCTGCATGGGAACGGCAGGTCTGGCAATAGCGGCAGTAGCGACCAGTAGCATGGCTGGAATAAGGTGTTTCATGGCGATTTCCCTGATGCGGAGAGCAGCCGGATTTGCTGGTCGATTTTCTGGCGGTAGACGGCGGCAGGTTTGCCTCCGGCGGGGTGGTGGTAGCGGGCGGCGGCGTCCAGCCAGCTTCCGGGGGAGGTATTGTAGTGCTGACGCAGCAGCAGGGCGGTGACGGTGAGATTGTCCGCCGGATCAAAACTGGCGCACAGCGAGGGGAACCATTGCCCGTTCCAGCCGAGATTAATCTGTCCCAGTCCGGCATCGATGCGTTTCAGGCTGCGAGTACGAGCGAAGGCGAGCAGTGCCCGGCAGGCTGAAGAACGGCTGGGGTAGCGGTAGCCGGTTCCGGCAATATTCAGCGTCCACGGCCACGGGTGTAGCCCCTGCGCCAGTCGGGTGCCGCTTTCAGCGCGGGCCACCGCGTAGAGTAGCTCTGCCGGAACCTGCTGCTGACGGGCGATTTGCGCATACAGCGGTGGTACTGCACAGGCGTGGGCGCTGATAAGCAGGCCGACTGTCAGGGCGCAGAGACGGGACGCCATTGCTCCCCCTGTTGTTCCAGCAATAGCGGCAGCTTTCCGCCGCCGAGGCGTTGCCAGCGCCCGTTATCGTGATTAAGCGTTATCTGTCCGCGTTCGACCTTGCGCATATCAATATGCTGGCGCTGCGCCCAGCGTTGCAGGCTGGCATCGTCGTTACGGCTGTTGACCAGCCAGATATCCAGCGGACGGTCGTCGTTGATAAGTTTCTGCGCCAGCGTCTCGCAGGCCGGGCATTTTTCACTGACGAACAGCGCCAGACGTGGCTGGACGACACTGCGGATGGGCGTCAGCGTCGGGTAAAGCCGCTTCCACGCCTGGTCGTAGGCACGCTGGAACGCCAGCTCTTTCTCCACCCGCTGATGCTCTTTACGAGCCAGCAGCTCGGCGAAGCGCTGGCGTTCGGCGTCGTTGTTGGCTTCAACACCAAGGGTGGTGAGGGGATCGAGTCCCGGCGACCAGATGCCGCGCTCGCCCTGATGCAGTTGCTGGTAGCGCTGCCATTCACTGTCGGTCAGCCCCCACTGCTGTGCCTGCGTGTGAGTGATGGCCTGTTCTTCAATACGGGTTTGCTGCGGGCTGGCAAACAGCGGCAGTAGCAAAAGGCACAGTGGTAGATATCTGCGCATTGCGGTTTATCCTCCGGTGTTCAGCGTCAGCCGCTGACCGCCTTTACGGAAAGAGGCGTGACTGCCGTCCAGTTGCAGCAGTTGCCAGCCCTGCACGCTGTCGCCGGGGGCAACAAGCTGAAGCTGTGAGAGCGAGCGATAGCCGGATGGCGCGATGACGGCGAACTGCCGCCCGGCGCGAAACTCGCTGCTGATAAGAGAAAAAGGGGCCTTTGCGGCCCAAAGCGGAGAGGGGACGGGGCGTTTTGCCTTTGCGCGGCTGCACGTGGCGGTCTGTTGTTGCAGGTGTTGATAACTGGCGCTCAGGGTCTGGATTTGTCCCTCCAGTACTCTGAGCTGTTCGGTTATGGGGTGAAGTCGTTCGGCCTGCACGCTGGCGGCATCGTTAAGCTGTCTGGCAAGGGCTTCCGTGCGATCGGCGATGTTTTTTACGGCAACCTTCAGCTCGTGATAATCGCTGTCCGGCTGCGGCTGGTCGCGCCACTGTGTTATCTGGCGTTGTGTCTGTTGCTGCGTCAGCGTCAGGGTGTTCAGGCAGTTGAAACACCAGAACACCGCCGCCGCCAGCAGCAGGAGAGCAGCGCCGGTAGTCAGGTAGGCCAGACGTTTAAGCATGATGGTCTCCCGTTCCCGGCGTGTTCAGGTGAAAACAGACTTCGCGGTTCAGTACATCGGTCTGCATCAGCCAACCCGGCCCGGCCAGCGTTTTTAGCGCATCTTCCAGCCGCATCGGGCCGAGCCGGTATTGCGAAAGCGGCAGCGGTTTGCCTGCCAGAAACTGCGTGGGATGGTCATCGACGCACAGGCTGTAGCCGCTCTGTTTCAGCAGCCAGGTGAAGGCGTCGCCAACGGTGAGCTTCAGGTTCAGCGGCAGATTGATGTTGACGATTTGGTGCAGCGGGTTGCGCTGAGCCTCGTCGGGGTGGGTGTTGATCAGCAGGTAACGGTCATAGCGTACGACTTCAGGTGCGGGTGGTGTTGCGGGTTTTGGTGCAGGCGCAACGGGCTGTTGCGGCGCGGTGCAGCCGCCCAGCATCAGCAGTGTGATAACCCATCCCGTTGTTCGCGCCATTGTCTCTCTGAATCTGGTGAGGAATAGCCAGAGGGTGCGCAATGGTGAGAAGGCAAACAACGCGAAATTGTTTTTCGGTTGTGAAAGAAAGACGCCCGGAGCGGGCGTCGCAATGAAAATTCAGGCGGCATCATCTTCTGCCTCTGTTTCCTGATTTCCGGCCTGCCAGACGACTTCACCGTCAATTTTGACAAGGCCAATATAGAGCAGCCGGGCTTTCAGGCTGACGCCCGTTTCGCCTTTACGCTCACCTTTGCTGTAGGTGAACATATCGACGTATAAGTCGCCCAGGCGGAAGTGGATCAGCACCTTGCGCTTTTCATTGACCGCCTGCTCGCAGCGGGCAATCAGCTTACGCGCTTCGCTGCCGGTGACTTTGCAGTCAAAGCGGACATAGTCCACGTCATCGGCAGCCCCGCTTAATGCGGCAATATCACAGCATAAAAAGGGCTCGCCGCGTTTTGGGGTGACGGTGCGGACACGGTTAACGTAACCCAGACCGCTGGTGTACAGATTGAAGTAAGTTTTCTCGCTCATAGGATCCTCCCGCGTGGCTGAACGCGGCGCTAAGTGATGTGCAGAGTGCATCGGGTGAAAGGGATGCGCCTGTGTGATGCTGCGCAATTAAAAGGATTTGGAACCACGCCTTACGGCGGGTAGCGTGCAGGTTCCGACTACCAGGTAAGCAAGGGGATTTAAACGAGGGGGAAGGGAAATTGCGAGGCGATATTCTGTTTGCTGCACCTTAAATACCGTATTCCGCACGGAGGCTGTTAAGGTGCAGCGGGCTGAAGGGGCACTGGCCGCGTAGGGTTACGCGCGATTTCTGTCAGCAGTGTAAATCGCAATAACTGGCGCTTGCGCACAAACGGATCCCGTTGTTATCCGGTGGGCACCGGAAAAATGCAGGCGGTCCGGGCGGATAGCGAGACGGCTGTCGCCTGGCTATCCACCCGGAATGATACTGAACAGGAGCGTAAAGGTTGTTTTGCGCGACGGGAGCGTCACGAGCGCGAACAGGCAAAACAAACCGCGCTGTTGGGTATGGCGTGAGGGTAATGGCGTAGCCGCCTGGTGTCGTGCTGCAACTCATGTTCTGCGTCAGCTATTTTGTTGCCCCTGATACAGCATTTCTGCCTGTTCCATTTTTTCCTGACACTCCCGTGCCTGGCGGATAATGAAGGTCAGTACCGACATCTGCATATTGAACACAATGCGATCCCGCTCGATTTCCAGCAGGGCATCTCTGGCACGTTGCGGGATTTTGGGATTGCCAATCAGGTTGCAGAATGCCGGAGTGCCGGATTTGTTGTTCTGCTGATTGCGCCAGCGCAGGAAGTTCGCGCCGGAAGGGGCTGGGCCGATGGTGAATATCAGCGGAAGCTGGCGCACGGGGTAGCGTCTGGCGCTCTGGATTAGACGTTGCATCAATGGCTCCATCATCTCGCGCACGCTTCGTGCATTGCTCTCCAGCAGCTCCAACTCCCCCTTACTCTTAAAAGGCTTTAAAAGGCCTTTTAGCGAGGAGACGTAAGCCAGCATTTTATAGTCTTCATCAGCCAGCGACTGATAGCTGGTTATGGAGTTATTCATCATCGGCAGCTCCGGGATTGTCGGTCTTGCCAGGCAGCGGTGATGAAAACGATGAGCGCAGCTTGCCGCTCAGTATCGCTTCCGGCAACGGGCCTAAACGTTCCACGGCGGCTCTGGCCTGCGGTGTATCGTCGATAAAATCCTGACGGGTCAGCCCGGAGCCGTGATATTTCTGCGCCAGACCGAAGGCGCTGCGAATAACCGTTGCGCCATTATTTAACCGGTTGTGCATTTCCCTGCGGGAGATGACGGCGATATGCGAGGCCAGCAGAAGCTGGCGTGCGAGCTGGTCGAAGTCGGTCAGCAGATAAACGCCCTGATAGGCCAGTGGAGCGTTGATAAACAGCGGAAAGCGGGCGGGCTGCACGTTGAAGCAGTTTTCGATATCGATGCCTTCCGGCAATTCGCTGAACATGGCTTTTGCCTGATCCAGCATCACTTGCATCAATTTACGCGACTGTACCAGTTTCTCTTCCATGCGCAGCATCCACAGATCGGCGTAAGGATCGTTATGTTCTGCGGCAATGCGCATCTGATTAAGGATTTCGATAAAGCGCGGCATTCCGATGATTGGCGCAGGGCCACTCTCAGTTGCCCGTCGCCCGGTCCACAGCCGGGTGGCGTTGTGAGTGTGAAGCTGAATATGGATCGCACTACGCAGGGGACCCATGTTGAAGGTGTAGTCCGACATATGTGTTTCCTGTTGCGGATGGGTGTCAGCGCAGAGTGATGGCGTGAGGGGTTGTGAGCAATGGGAAAACGAAAACGCATACGGGAAAATTTTTAGGGGTTATGAAATCGGCAATATTAATTGACATGGTGATTGTTTATTCTCTTCTAATACTGCCATTAAATAATTTTAATCATTTTAAAAACACTATTGCTTATCCTGCTTTACGTTTGCCCTTCTAGCGTTCCTTATTAATTTAGATAGTTTATGACTATTCACTAATATGTATATGTAGTAGAATATTAGTTTTTAACTCAGTGGACTTCATTAACAATGCGAAAAAATCCCACTAATGCTTTCAGAGAAAGTTATCTGGAGGCACAGAAATACAAGAAAGAAAAGAACCGGAAGTTAGGGGTGAAGGTTTTTCATGCTTTATTAAAATCATTTGTATTTTTTGCTATGGTGATATATTTAACTCAATCATTAGTGAAAATAGGCACACCTATTGTCTTGACAGAATTTCTTAGCGAAAATAAAACGCCATTTATTATTTTACCGATAATTTTAGTATTCTTTGCCGGAGTGATTGGTGTCATTTCATCGAGAAAAATTAAGGCGATAGACTATGAGCCTGATAGCCATAGTTCATTAATAATTCGTATTTCCGCGTTGCAAAAGGCAATTGATGCATGCAGGGAGCAACAGGGCAGATTACATGAAGATGTGACAAATTATCTTGATGGCGATAGTAGAAATGAATTATATGAGACTATATATAGTTCATTGAAGAATGAAGCGTCTGGAAGTTTGCTTTGTGAGTTAGAGGAGAAAGTTAAATCTAATACTACTTTAATTGATGTTAAGGATTATTTTCTTGATATGCAAACCAGACTCAATCAAAGAGCTAGTTCATTAAATACGGTGTCATTTATAAACTTATTTATTGGTATAAGTATAGCTACAATAGGGATATCTATATTATTATATTTTGTATTTAATACTGATTATGTAAATACTGACAAAACAGTACTCTTAATTGAAATGATGTCAAAGCTTGGTGTGAGTTTTGGGATCGAGTTGCTGTCTTTTTTCTTTCTGAATCTATATAGAAAGAATCTTCAAGAAATCAAATATATACAAAATGAATTAACAAACATTGAAGCAAAGAAAATATCTTTGACAATGGCACATGATTTGCCTACTGATTTGAAGTTTAAAATAATAAAATCTATTTCTATGACCGAAAGAAACTTTATTCTAGAAAAAGGTCAAACAACTTCTGATTTAGAAACATTGAAGTACGAAAAAATGGATATTGCAGCTTTACTTAAAGCATCGCCAGAGTTGATTAAGGCTTTGAAACACTAGAAATGGGTTTGTATCGGTTAATATAATTCATTCATTATAGAGAATGAATTATTATAATGCGTAATGTCCATATTTTAACTCAACTACGTAGTATCCTATGTAATATTTTCGACAACAGCTGCATTTAGGTTGTTGGAGCAGGACTTTTCTCGGACACCCGCCACCCAGTCCGCAGCCGGGTGGCGTTATTGGGGCGTCAGCGAAAAGTGATGGCGTGAGGGATTGTAAGCAATGGGAAAACGGCAACGCAGGCGAGGAGATTGTTTGTCGGAAATTTTGATGCCACTGGTATCACCCTTTTGCCTATCGGTTGGTGGATATTGATAGGTGGCAGTAGCATTAATATAGAGACAAGCATTAATGACCTGATGGTGTTCTTTCTGCATTGTAAGATTTTACAAAATGCTCCGCCTTTTCAAAGGCAAAAAACTCCATTGTTATTGCATGAATAAAGAATGCAAAGCACATGATAAAAATCGCACCTGCTATTATCGATGAAATATTTATAGCCATTAATGTGACATCATGATAATGCGTTATCAGAGACATTACAGAGGATATCATCCAGACAATTAATATGAAGAAAATGATCAGGAATGATATGAATAAAAAGAGGAATGTATGCTTTTTCTTCTCTTTATATCTATCAGATAGTTTACATTCTCCGCTATCAATAAACTCTACTGTACGGGCAATGTAATTAATACCTTTAGCCATATACAATATTTTTGATGGGTCGGATGAGGTCATTATAAAACAAATATCCCGGTACTTTGCGTAACGCCATCCTGTGAACTGACAAAACCAATATTCAACCAAACGATGGTTGCAGTTTTCTTTTGTATATTCATTTAAGAATTTATTATGTGCTTCCTCCTGACCTTTGCGTTTCCCTAAAAATGCTTCAAGCAATATAATTAATGCTTTCCCAAATGACTCTAGCAATGACATGGCTGTCTCCTGACTTCATCTCTATTGTTAAGATAATGAATGGTGTTCTCATTTGATTGTAAAAGCAATGGGGATATAGGAATTGATATAAACATGAAATGCCATATTAGAAACTATAATTAAAGCCAATGTTTCCAGTCCACGGCGATTCCATCCCGTCACCTTTCTCATAATTTATGCTGGCGTAAATATGCGTGTGCTGCGTAAGAGCGGCGCTGATGCCAGCTTGGTAGCTTCCTCGTGTTCCGGCGATATCGTTATTGAAGTTATCGTCATTAACCCTGACCAGGTTGTTATGCACAAACTCCTGCTCCAGCGCGACTTTCAGCCACGGAATGAACTGCATTCCATGATGAGTCGTTATATTCTGACGCAGACGGAACCCAACTTGCCCCAGCGCAGATTTAGCCGTGCCGGGATGTGCCTGCATACCGTTCGATAGCCAGTAATTATCACTTTGTGAAATGAAGCCTGTGAAACCGACAAAGGGAGAAAGTTTGGTATTGGCGAATCTGGCGTCATACCCGGCAACCAGGCTGCTACCCAAGCCGGGGATGGTGTAACTGCCGTCGGCATAGCCGCCGGAACTCATGCGGACATTAAGGTGCTGGTTAAACAGGTTGCCTTTCAGCATCCCGTCCAGCCAGAAACGACTTTGATCATAATAGCTGGCGTATAACGCGGCACTGTAGCTGTCTACTGAACCATCGCTGTCGTTGATGAGATCAAGATCGGAACGGCTGTAACCGCCTGCAATACCTAGTGTAAGCAGGCCAGTCTGGCGAGGAAGACTTCTGTCATAGCCCATCATCAGCCCACCGAGCCGCTGGCGATAAGCTGCATTGCCTGTGCGGTTAACATCAAAGCGATTACTCAGCGCCTGCATCCATAGCTCTCCCTGATGCGGACGGGAACGAGTAACGTCCAGGCGGGTTTGCAACGCACTGGCTTCGGCCTGAAAAATAGTGGGAGTGACGTTTGCCATCGCCAGAACGGCTTCAGTTGATGGCGTGGGAGTTGCCTGCGGCGTCAGTGACCAGTTGCCCTGACCGTCGGGTGTCAGGCCATATTCCCAGGTGCCGATGTCTACCTGCTGGTTTGGGTTCAACAGCGTAAACTGCGCGTCGCCACCACCGGTTTGTACAACCTGTAGCGACTGCGGATCTGCGGGGGGGTCGCCAGTATCATTTATCCAGATCCCAAAATCGCCGTTGGCTTCCCCAGAGACGTTAATCATATCGCCCTGTTGCGTGGCTATATCGGTATTCATCCAGAAATTGCCGTTGCCAGAGAGCGTTTTCATATTCAGTGTGGCGAAAGAGGCTGGGTCAAACAGCACTGTACCGCCATCCATCTCCAGACCTGCAATCTGATAATTATGCGGACCAGCATCACTGCTGTTTTGCAGGGATAGTACGCCATCCAGCGCTAAGGTCAGGCCGGATGTTTTTGCGCCTTCGTTGAGTACCAGTTCGCCACTACTACCCACAGTGCCAGTACCTGTTAGCGTAGCCTGGCTGCTGACGTTCATCATCCCATAAAGCCAGAAGCTATCCAGAACACCATTATTGATTTGGGCGCTGCCGCCCTGTGCTACGGTGAGCTGGTGGGAGAGACCATAGCCGCTTAGCGTGTATTGCCCACCGGACTGCACCGTAGTGTTTTCATCGAGTCCGCCCTGATTTTGCATCGTGCCATAAACAGCGCTGTCATCTGCGGTGCCGCTATACCAGGCCGAAGGCTGGCTGTCGGTGACAACATTGTAGTGCCATGTGCCGGTGACGATTAATGTGCCGCCATCATTGACCTTGCTGCCTTCGCTTGTCCCGCCGTTGCTGACCTGCTGAATGCCGCCGTTTTGTATAACGGCATTCCGGGAAATAGCGGTGTTGCGAATTTCATAAGGGTAATTCCAGCCGGTATCCAGTTCGCCGCCAGCTTCAACGACCGTATTTGTGTCAATGCCGTAGCGATTAACGACCTGGCCACCTGCACCAACCGTGGTATTCACAATCTGTCCGCCTTGTTCTGGATCTTCAATGCCATTATTTCCGGCGTTAACGTAAACCTGTCCGCCACTATCCACATAGGTGTTTTCAGCATACCCGTTCACCTGTAGATCACCATCGTCGGTTATCTGTGTGTCATAAGCGCTGCCGCCCGATTCCAGAAACAGTTCACCGTGATCGGTAACCGTGATGTGATTGGTTTGCCCACCATCGCCAACGTAGCTATAGGCATAGGGACCAGTGATGGTGGAGTTAGTCAGCGTGCCATAGACATGCTGATTACCCTTTGAGCCATCAACAATATCGCCAGAAACGGTATTTCCGGCGTTAATTTGAGTGTGGTAATCAGCTTTGGCAGATAACGAGATAAACGGTAGCGTCAGTGTTATCAGGTAAGGCGCGATTTTCATTGGGATCTCCCTGTAGCGATTGTGCTGGAGTCTGGGGAAATCCGGGAGGGGCGAACAGGTTGTTTTGTATATGGGGCGCGGAAGTTTTAGCTGAATACGGTGGGGTATTGATGCCAGTGGCATCACCCTTTTATCTATTGATTGGCGCCGGATTGATAGGTGTTTATGTGATGCCAGTGGCATCACCCTTTTACCTATTGATTGGTGATGGATCGATAGGCGTTTATGTGATGCCACTGACATCAAAGCGTATTTTTGTCACTCTTGGCCTAGGCACCTGGCGTTAGAATTATTTCACATCTTTTCTTCAAGTTTTTCGCGCGAAAAACTTGAATTGAGGATTGGGTAACTATGGTGGCTTTATCATTTCCCGTTTCAGAATGCTGCTGATGAGAACTCATCAGATAAAGAGACCTCTTTTTACAGCTTATAGGGTGTTTTATTAACTTAACAGCTTATAGGCTGTATTTTGCATTTACAGTTTATAGGGTGTATTGTTTAAAAACAGCTTATAGACTGTATCAGCGCTTCTAACAATGGTAAATGCCTTATGAATACTGTTTATCCGTTGAAAACTTTGAATCAAATACGCCCATTGCTGATTGGCTTTCGCAAGGCTAATGGACTGACACAAAAGGAAGTTTCTGAAAGGTTAGGAGTAACTCAGCAAACCTATGCCCGACTGGAAGCGAATCCAGCCAGTGCCAGTATGGAGCGACTATTCAGGGTATTTACCGTGCTGGGTGTTGAAATGGTACTCTCTTCTGGACCACAGATACTTTCCTCGATGTCATCTTCAACAATGGATGAATCAGAACAACAAAAAGATTCACCTGCCAGAAGGGAAAAATGGTGACGATATGCGTCGAACACAGCAGCGTTTAGCAATATGGATGAATGGAATCCGGGTCGGATTCTGGGAGAAGGCCAGAGGCGAGGATTCATTACAATATCTTCCAGAATGGGTAGTTGATGAACAGGGAAGACCTTTATCGCTTTCTTTGCCTTTCACTCCCGGTAATCAGCTTTGGCGCGGTAACGTTGTTCGTGACTATTTTGATAATTTATTGCCTGACAGCGAAGGTATACGCAGGCGTTTAGCCGTACGTTACCAGTCTGAAAGCCTTGAGCCTTTTGATCTATTGGCTGAGCTGGGAAGAGACTGCGTTGGCGCAATACAGTTACTGGATGTTGATGAAGAGCCCACGGATTTATTTTCCGTAAATTATCGCCCACTTTCTGAAGCTGATATAGCCACTACATTGCGTAATACTACGGCGGCATCGTTGCCTGGTCGGCAGGACGAAACTGACGATTTGCGTTTATCAATTGCCGGTGCGCAGGAAAAAACGGCTTTATTGTGGCATGAAGAACAATGGTGTTTACCAGAAGGTAATACCCCAACAACGCATATCTTCAAGCTACCGCTTGGGTTGGTTGGGAACATGCAAGCGGATATGAGTACATCGGTTGAAAATGAATGGCTGTGTTCTTTGCTTCTTGAGCACTACGGGATCCCTGTAGCAAAAACGCAGATTGCGCAGTTTGAAGATCAAAAGGCATTAGTGGTTGAGCGTTTCGACAGAAGATGGTCAGGCGATCGGCAATGGATCATTCGTTTGCCCCAAGAGGATATGTGTCAGGCTTTAGGTGTTTCTCCGTTACGAAAATACCAGTCTGATGGTGGGCCGGGTATTTCCGATATTATGGACATATTGAGTCATTCAGATCAGGCTGAGCAGGACAAAGAGCAGTTCTTCAGGGCGCAAATTATTTTCTGGTTGTTGGCTGCTACTGACGGCCATGCCAAAAATTTCAGTATCGCTATTGAGCCACAAAGTCATTACCACCTTACGCCTCTTTACGATGTTTTATCAGCATGGCCGGTAATTGGTCATGGTAATAATCAGATTTCCTGGCAGAGATGCAAACTGGCAATGGCTGTTCGCGGTAGCAGTAATTATTACCACATTTATAGAATTCAACGGCGGCATTGGATCAATCATGGTGAATTAACCGGATTGGGAAGGCGACAAGTTGAGTCCATGATGGATGACATTATATCCAGCACGCCAGAAGTCATTGAGCGTGTATCTATGTTGCTTCCAGAGTCGTTTCCACCTGAGCTTGCTGAGTGTATTTTTGAAGGTATGCGGCAGCAGTGTAGGCGTTTGGCTGGAAGGGAATAACGCATAAGAGGAATTTCAGGAGCATTTAAATTGAAGTGCACTACGGATAGCTCATTGTGCTTACAGGGATATCGCTTGATGTGATATTTGATTGTTTCTTTTCTGGAGCCTAAAGGAGAAAAAAGAATGGCTTTCGAATGGAAAGAAATTATCACACCTGTTGCGACGCTGACTGCCGTTTGGCTAGGGGCTAGATTTACACTGCGTAATGAATTGCGAAAAAAAACGCTGGAAATTCAGTCTGAAAAACTAGAACTGCTCTTCACTGAATGCTCCAACGTTTTGAAGGATATTAACCGTGTGTCGTTGGCTGTGTTACATACCCTTGATGATTTTATACCTACTACTGAATCGGAAGGGAGTGTTCCTGAACAGGAAATTCAGGATGCTCTAAGAGCATATAGGGAGAAAGGCGTTGTTATTGATTTTGATGCCATTACTGCTTGCCAGCATAAGCTTGAATTTCATCGGCCTAAAGAGTACCAGGCATGGATTGTAGCGCTCATACCATTGCTTGGGACTCTGACGAAAATGACACCTTATAACAATATGAATCCTATCGCCGAAGCTGATAACCGAAAATGGAGTCACCAGGAGTTAACATTGTACCGTCAGGAGTTAGACGAGAAACGGAACGCACTGCCAATACTAAGAAAGCGTTTAACTAGTGCTATGGCTTCTGACTATCGTCAACTCGGGCTCAGCAGTGAGCCAGCAAATTTTTGGGTATACGTGGAGCGCTGGAAAAGAGTCGTGAATGCCTTCTTTCACAAGCCGCCTACGTCACCTTTAACATAAGATTATTTCACTGTGGGAGAACCGCAATATTTACACCGCATCCTCCCACATGAAAAATTAGTTGATTAGCCACTCCCCAAACACTGCGCCCGAATCTCCGCAACCAACTTACTGATATCCCGTTTTTTACGCGGCTCAACCGGTATTTCCGGCTCTGAAACCACAGGCCGCACAAACTCCGGCACCGTCGCTTTGCCGCGTCGATACTGATTAAACTCACCGCCCTGAGCCTTGCGTAGTGTCGCCAGCAGATAGGCGAGCGGGTTTTGTATGCCGCCACGGGCAACGCGTTGGGCTGCGTCGTCAAGCACGTTCTGGCGCAGCGGGGAGGACAGGTTCTGCATAGCCTGCAAGACCAGCTGTTTTTCAGGGTGTGTTAACGGAATTTCCGGCGGCCAGTACGGCGGCGAGTCGTTCGCGCGCGCGGTAGTACTATTACAAAGATCTGTAGGTACAGTACGTACAGGAGCCTGGTCCTGATTTGAGACTACGCCGTCAGGCCCCGGTTTCAGGCTTAGTCTCGTTTCGGTACCAGGTGAAATTTTGCCTGGTACCGTATTGAGACCGGACGTTTCTGGCTTAGTCTCCTCAGGGGACTGGCGCTGCTGCCAGCGGGCGCGTTCTTCCAGCAGTTCTATACGCGATGATAAATAGCGCAGACTGGTGTCCTGGCGAATGTCGTACAGGATGCCTTGTGCAGTGGCGCGAATGGCTTTGTTTTCATGCCGTGAGCACTGCTCCAGCAAATGAAGATAGCTGGCATCAAAACGCACAGCATCTAGCACGGTGAGCGGTTCATCGTGCAGGGCATAGATATTCCCGAGGATGCGCCCGGATACCCGATCCCGCGCTTTATGGCACAGGCTGAGCCAGCGCGTCAGGCGTAGCATCAGCAATGCCCGGCTGACGGTGCTGCGCGAGGCTTTTTCATCCTGCGGGCGGTTCGAGAGCTGCACCTGTAATTCACTGTAGGAGGGGAATACTGCGCCGCCGTTGTCCTGCGCCTGCATTCGGATCACCTGCCAGGCGAATTTATCTTTGGGCGATAGCAACGGATCCTGCAACAGGCGACGCGGAACCGTGTCATGCTGATTGCCCATAAACAGCAGGCTATCGGAAGCAGATGTCGGATCCTTCTGCATCCGCTGCTGGAGTTTGTCGCCGGTCATAGCGATCAGCGCCTGGATATACGGTGTCATGATCTTCCCCTCGGTCACTCAGCTTTTTTCCCACTGTCGGATCAGATTCCAGACCACTGTCAGCGAGAGCGAACGTTCCTGCGCCAGCAGCATCATGGCTTCCAGTGCCGGTATAGAGTCGATGTTATCCACTTTGATCTCCTGCCAGCGATTCCAGAGCGCGGCTTCCTCTTCTTCGCCGGGAACCTGGTTGCGCCCCTGACGAACGTGGATCCCCATCAGCCGACGGCGGGCGCTGATTTCAGCGGTCGAGATACCAAAGTAGTGGCTGATTAACGCGATTGAGCCGCCAAGCTGCACCGCCTGGCCGACCAGTTGCTGGAATTTCTGCTCCTGACGCACCTGAACCAGCATTTTGCGCAGCACGTCATGGTTGATGGTGATTTTCAGGAACTGCGCCGAGGTGTTGCCCATGTGCATTAGCTCTTCAAAGGTCAGGGCGTTCAGTTCGTTCAGCTCCTCGCGGTCAAAGCCCAGCGCTTCGCAATAGCGCACATTGCCGTCCTTCAGGGCTTGTATCACCTGTGACAAAACGGCCTGATTAATCGTCGGCAGCATGTTGTGCCTCCTGCTGAAACTCTTTGATCCGGCGGACAATACGGATCAGTCGGAATGCTTTAATAAGAAATTCATCGCTGAAGAAGAAGCCGTCTGCATCGTGTTGAAAAAAGAGCGTAGGCGTCAGTGCAGAGGCCAGATCTTCCGTTAGCGGGATCTCGTTGAGTGCCGCCAGCAGCGCCCAGCAGGCGCGTGACTGTGGCCGGGTAAACATGGGGTGACCTGATGCAAATGGCATCACCTGGAAGCCAATGCCATTTACATCGGTATCTGAAATTATCCGGTCGTCGATGGCGTAATGTTCAGCCAGATCCCACGCCAGGCGATCGCTGACCGATCGCAAGGATTCCGTGGTATCCCACAGTTGTGGGATGCGCCAGATATCCGTAACGGGTTCGGTCCCTTCACACAATAGCGATGGCGCTTCTTCTGGTTCAGGCAGAGGAGCGGGCGCGCCAACTTTGTCTTCCTCTGTTTCAGGTTTACGTCTGCGCGCTATCGGGCGTGGCTCGGGTTTTTCCGGTGGAATATAGGGCGGTGGTTCAGGTGTAGGGCCGAGCACGGCCTGACGTTTTTGCTCAGAGGGATCGACGTCCAGCAACAGCAGGTTGTAATCGACGTTCAGCTCCTGACTCATCAGCCCCAGCAGCTCATCCTGTACCCGCTCGATGGCAAAGTCTTCAGGCTGGTCGTTGAACAGCGACAGTGCGGAGGAAAAGAGATCGTCAAATGAACCGACGTCTTCGGCGGCATGACGCTGCCAGAGGTGTAATGATGCCGCCCGCAATGACAGCAGTTTTTCCACCTGCGAACGGCCCATCCCCGCGTACAGCACCTCGGGGATGCAGGGTAGCAGGTACTCCAGCGCCTGTTCCATTCGGCTGATGTGTGACTGGTTGATCGGATAGCCGTCGCTCTTCAGATGCTCCGCCAGCTCCCGTTGTGAAAGCTGACACTCTTCCACCTGCTGGTACAGCTCCCGCGCCTTGTTGATCCCCAGCGCCCGCTCGATGAAGCTGAGTTTGCCGTGCATATCGTTTTCCGCCAGATGGCCGATCAGGCAGCGTAGTTCGCCCAGCATGGGTTGATCGGATGTACCGGCCCACGGCTTGTACAGACACTGAATGCGCCAGAACCGCTCGTCATGCGTTTCGCGCCACAGTTCATTGAGGATCGACAGGCGGGTATTGCCGCCGTTGGCGATGATGAACCACTCCTGATCGGGACGACGGGTGATCGGCGGTGGCGTGTCCAGCCCGCGACGACGGATCGATTCCTTGATGTCGTCATAGCTGGGGTTACGCATCAGTCGCGGATTGAGATCGTAAGGGCGAAGCTGCTCCAGCGTGACGATCATCGAGGTTTCCGTCAGCGGATCGGCGAACCGTTCATCGAGCGATCTTCCCCGATCAAAATTGCCCTGTAGCAGGCGGGACTGAAGTTCCGTCGAAGTCAGCTTGTTGTTCATGACTCCACTCCCTGCTGGCTGAGCGATTCGAAGCGGGTTTGATCGCTAATAAATCGGGTTCGCACTGTGCCTATCGGGCCGTTGCGCTGTTTACTGACAATCACTTCGGCGATGCCTCGATCCAGCGTGTTGGGATCGTACAGCTCGTCGCGGTAGAGGAATAAGATCACGTCGGCATCCTGCTCGATAGAGCCGGAATCGCGCAGATCGGCATTGCAGGGGCGCTTGTTAAGGCGCGACTCCAGCGCCCGATTAAGCTGTGACAGCGCCAGCACCGGGCAGTTAAGCTCCTTCGCCAGCGCTTTTAGTGAGCGGGAGATCGTCGAGATCTCCTGATTGCGATTTTCCGCACCACCGCAACGCATCAGTTGCAGGTAATCAACTACGATCAGCGAGGGAATTCCATGCTGGCGAAGCGATCGCCTGGCCCGGCTGCGTAACAGGGATGGGGTGAGGATCCCGGAATCGTCGAGCAGCAGGCGATCTTTCCATTCTGTCATCAGAACGTTGGCGCTGATGCCAATCTGCTGCCAGTCGTTATCACTGAGATCGCCACTGCGTAGCCGGGTTTGTGAGACGCGGCCAATCAGAGAAACCAGCCGGAGCAGTAGCTGTTCCGCCGACATTTCCATGCTGTAGATTTGCACTGGCTGAGCAGGGCGCAGCATTAGCGCGTTCACGCATAGCGTCAGGGCGAAAGCGGTTTTGCCAACTGAGGGACGAGCAGCGGCGATAATCAGGTCGGCAGGCTGGAAACCACAGGTCAGGGTATCGAGCTGTTCCAGCCCGGAAGGTGTGCCGCTGAGGCTGCCACGTTCAGCCTCGTAGCGCTGAGCGATGCCTGCCAGCACGTTGTCAAAGCAGGCGTTGATGTCGGTCAGGCCGCCCTCCTGATACGACTGCGCAATGGCAAACAGCTTTTGTTCGGCAAAGTTCAGTACATCGGCCACATTGCTGCGCGGCTGGCCTGCCATATCGCTCAGTTCATTGCCCAGTAACAGAAGCTGGCGCAGCTCGCCGTAGCTGGCAATGTATTGCGCGTAGGGAATGATATTGGCGGCACTGGGCGTGTTTTTGGAAAGCTCTGCCAGGTAGGCGAAGCCGCCCACCTGTTCGAGCTGCTCCTGCTGTTCCAGCGATTCGCTCAGCGTGATCAGGTCGATGGGATTTCCCTGTTCGACCAGGGTTTGCATATGGGAATAAATCGTCCGGTGCGCGGAGATAAAGAAATCCTGCGCGGAAATCTGTGTGGCAACGTCATCCCAGCGATCGTTATCCAGCATCAGCCCGCCGAGCACCGATTGTTCCGCTTCGACGGAGTGGGGCGGTTGTGGCCGCTTGCGCTTACTCATCTCGATTACCCTCCTGACAGGCCAGAAAGGCTTCCCATAGTCGGGTCTGTTGATGCGGCGGCAGCAGTAATAACGGTAAATCGCTGGAGTAGAGCGGCTTATTGTTGGACCAGCCGATTTCAAATAACGGCCAGTCTCTGGGGGACGTCAGTGAACCGGACGTATCCCGTAGCTCATTCTCATCCTCCAGGTTGTAGCAGTCCACTTTTTCCGGCGGGATATGCCAGAGCAGCGACATTAATACCGGCAGCGTTTCCCGCGCTTCTTCACGATCGGCAGCTTCAAAGAACACGATCACTTCATCGTCTTTCTCGAAGGGATGCTGGGCGTAATAAGAGCAAAATGCTCGCCAGATTTTCCGTTTCATGCGATGCCCTCCATCTGTTGATGGGGCAGGGCGAGAAACTGCGGGAACAGTTCTTTTGCCAGCATCTGCATGGTTTCGGCGGCGCAAGGTGTTGTGCGGCCTTTCGGTCTGGCAGCATCCAGCCGATGCACCGGCATACCCAGCGATGCCGCCCGGCGATAGGCCACGCTGGCGTAAACTGGCGTCATCAGGATCTCGGTGGGCACCAGCAGCTCCTGCTCCTTTTGTTTGTGCTGGAGAACCTGAAGCAGGTTGTGATGAATTTCGCGGGCGTCGTTGGTGTGGTCGAGCTTGTTGATCACCGCCTTTAGCGGCGGCAGAGGGATGCCGTAGCGGGTAAAGGGCTGGAGATCCCGGTACATTTGTAGCGTGCCGCGCAGGAACTCGCGTGCGGAGAGCATTTCCGGTAATACCGGGGAGATAATGAGATCGCTGGCTAACAGCACCATTTCCAGTGCGATGGTGCGTGCGCCAATGGTGTCGATCAGAATGACGTCATAGCCGGTTATCTGGCGTACCAGATGGCGCAGGCGGATTACGCCGTCGGGCGCAGCCTGAAGCAGGCTCATCAGTTCGCCGCGCGGATCGTTGGAAATGATGATATCCAGTCCAGGAATGGAAGTGTGTGAGATGATGATGGCTGGATCCAGTTCGTTCTGCGCGATAAGCTCGTAGATACCGCCTGGAGCTTCGTTATCAAGAGGGTAATAGCTGCTGAGCGTCGGCTGGCGGATATCGGCATCAATCATCAGGACTTTCAACCCCTGATCGGCCAGGTAGCCGCCGAGGTTAGCCGTATCGGTAGTTTTCGCCACGCCACCTTTGGTGGAAAGAATGGCGGCAATTAGTGTTGGTAAATCAATTGCATCTGCGTTTTTCATAACCAGTGCCTTTTTCGTTGTCTGAAAAGGGCTTCACTATAAAAACGCTGATTTGTTAGTAGGTTAAGTTACCCGATCGCTTTGATTCAAAATCAACCGTAGAAATACGTGCCGGTTCGAGTCCGGCCTTCGAACCCAATCGACAACCAATTCACCCGAAGACATCTTTTTTGTGCCGGAAATTCAGTATCTCTTTAAACGCTTCGTGTAACGAATGCGAGTACTGCATTCCCAGTAATTAAGCTAAGTAGACTGCAAATTTTTTCGGATAAAAATCTTTTCCTTGTCGATTGCGTCGGCGTACGATAAACAAACAATACCATTGCAATTCAGAGGGATTTTGAATGCCTGTAAACGAGAGGATTAACGCGACATCCGGGACACGTATTAAGCCCGGTGGAACGAGGCTTATAACCACTGGTGAGATTGGGTTATCAAGAGCTCTATACAACTGCGGGATTCGGTACAATACAGTGTGGATTCATCGAGAAAGTTATTTGCCATTTAATCTACAACCTATTGATATTGCTATGAGCCCTAACGGGGAAATGTGGTTTAGGGAAGATACCTATTCGCATGATTTTTCAATGGATATATTGGAAAAGAAACATAGGTTCATGCATGAAATGATGCATGTATGGCAAGCACAGCGGGGGATGTTTGTCAGAACAAGAGGATTATTCTCTCATTTCGCTGATTACAGCTATAGCTTAGATAAAGCTGATATTTGCCATTACGGCTTAGAACAGCAAGCCTCTTTAGTTAGTGATTATTGGCTCCTGTTAAACTATGGCTTTAAAGGAAATACTAATTTGATCAAGTATCGAGATTATGATCCTGATGAGTCTGCCCATTCATTGATCGAAAAATATAAATCAGTAATGAAAGGATTTCCGGTATGAAGATATTAGCTATTCTACCATTTGTTTTTCTTATTTCTGGTTGTCCTGGTGGTAACCCTGCGCCACAACCACGATCTACTATTATTAATGGCGAACATCTCTGTTTCAGTACGGATGAGAAAGATGTTCTTAATTATTATCGTATTGAATCAAATGAGGGTGGAAAATATGATACCGTTAGATACGGTGAAGGTTTAAATGTATCTTATCCTGATGATTGTATAAATTTCAAATGGAAGAGTGGTTATTCTTATGCAGTTTCTTACGGACTAAATGGGAAAAATTATGTCCACGAATTTTTTATTGATCGTACCGGGACGTTGACAAAATAGGGGAGGGGCTATTCCGTGACATATAGTCACGTGCCTTACCTCACCTCCTAAATACCTCTCTCCTGTGCCACTCCACAAATCCCTCTTTCGGGTAACAGTCCTTCCCCTGAGGCAATCCAATTTGCTTACCATCAAAATCCCAGAACAGCTTTCCGACAATCCCGCCGCCGTTAACCGCTGGAGAAATCTGTACCCGCATATGCTCATCCAGGCCAATCGAGCCTTTATCAAACGCCTTATGATGAATGGCGCATAGCGCCAGGCCGTTGGGAATTTCACATGGGCCGCCGTGCTGCTTCCATTTGATATGCGCAGCCTCCAGCGCGACGGAGGTATTGTCATGGCGCATATTAAAGCCGCAGATAGCGCATTCATAGTTATAAGCGCGTAGCACCTGTTGGCGGAACAGCGGGTCTCGTTCTTTGCGAATTTGCTGGATATCAAACCCCATCTCGTCGGCGATCTCTTCCTGAATACTCTCCGGGAAATGGGCCTGCAGGATCTGATGCGCCAGGGTGTTAATCAGCCTCTTATTCTTGCTCAGCAGCGCGAAGTGCTCTTCGTCAAAGCCGCCCGCGACGTGATAGGTTTCCAGTTCTTTAGAGGGGGGCTGTCTGCTGCCTTCAGTTGAACATTGCTCAGCGTTGCGTAATTCCCAGAAGCCGTCGCCTTTTAGACGCCAGAAAGGCATATCGGGGCGGTATTGCGCGCGCTGTGGACCAAAACGCTCCAGCAGGCTATGTAACTCATCACGAACCTCTGAGGCGTAATCGAACATCCGCGAATGTCCGTGCTGGTAATGCGACAGCACGTGCAACAACAGCAGAGGTTTATGCGGCGCGCGCTGTTCGCCTTTGCGCCAGATAGTGATATTGGCGATCGCTTGTTGCAGAGTTTTACTGGAAGGCATCGCGTTACGTATTTTGCTAAATAATTACGATGATGCTCGCAAAACTGCTGTCGATCAAGCCACCGGGATTCGATATCCAACCCAGGTCTCTTTTCAACTATCACCATGATTTATCTATTCGAAATTTATTCTGCTTTCTATCTATAATGAGGTCACTCATCATCAAATAGCTCAGCCATATGAAACGGTTGCCAGATCATCTATCGCGAGAATGCATCATCGAAGCCATCCGCGCGTACGACGAGGGTATAGCGCATCAGTTTAAAGACGCGCGTCTGTATGAAGTCGAATTCGAAGGACGTCGTTATCCCTCTAAAGCTATCGTTGGGATAGCGGCCACTATGGCGACGAAAACGGAGTTCACGCCGGCGGATTTCAGCGGTGGGATCAAATCCAAATGCGTCCGTCTGTTGCTGGAGCAAGGATTCAAGATCGTTCAGGAGCGAGTAGATGATGCTGGTATTACCCCTTTCCCCGACGAGCTACAGACGAAAAGTGAGTTTGTAGAAGGGGCTGCGGTTCAGGTTATGGTTAACCGCTATGAGCGCGATCGCCAGGCCCGCGAGGCCGCGTTGCGCTATCACGGTACCCGGTGTCAGGTGTGCGGCCTTGATATGGCGAAGCGCTACGGTGATATCGGCCAGGGCTTTATCCACATTCATCATCTGGTGCCGCTATCGGAGATTAAACAGGACTATCGTCTGGATCCGAAAACTGACCTGATCCCAGTTTGCCCCAACTGTCACGCGATGCTGCATCGGCGAAACCCGCCATATACGCCAGATGAATTAAAAACTCTGATACAATCATAGTAATACTTTCATAAACGGATTTGAAAAATGGCATTATATAATATTGCTGATAAAAATTTAGTTGCGCTGGAAAAAACTACCTACTCAATAGAGGGGCTTCAGGAACGTTACGATTTGCAAGAAGCTATAAAAAATAATATTGATATCCTTGCACCTGATTGTCTTGTCATTGCTGAGGAGTTTTCAGATTGGGAGGACAGCAGAAGACGGATTGACTTATTAGCGATTGATAAGCAGGCTAATCTTGTCGTAATAGAGTTAAAGCGAGATGAAATCGGCGCTCATATGGAATTACAAGCATTGCGTTATGCAGCTATGATTTCTACAATGAGTTTTACAAAAGCATGCGAATATTATCAGTCATATTTAGGTACTGATTCAGATGTTAATGCTAAAGCAAAAATATTAGAATTTATTGGTCTTGAGGAGAATGAGCTCTCTGACTTTGGTAAGGATGTTAGAATTGTTCTTGCTTCAGCTGATTTTGGGAAAGAACTGACCACTACAGCGATTTGGCTGAGAGATAAAGGTGTTGATATTCGTTGTGTTCGTCTTACACCTTACAAGTTTAACGATGATATACTAATAAATGCAGAGCAAATAATTCCGGTTCCAGAATTAGAAGAATATCAAGTTAAGTTCAGAGAAAAGCTGGTTGAGCAAAATATAAGTAGCCAGAAGTCTGAAAAAGATTACTCTGAATATAGGTATAATGGTGGTATTTATAATAAGCGTAAGTTAGCCCTTGAGCTATTTACTGATTGGATAAATAAGCATAATCCCCACAGCCTTGAGGACATTTATACTAAGCTGGGTGAAATTCTCAAAAATCGAACAATTGTTTTGGCTGATCAAGTTCCTGATGGGCGAAAGAATCGATATCATTTGAGTGAAGATGCGGTAATTGAGCTTCAATCTGGCGAAGTTATCGCAATATCGAACCAATGGGGCCTTGGTAATATCCAGCGTGTAATTGATTTTTTACGACGTGATGGTTTTATTATTGAAAAAGTGGAGCAATAGGTAGTAAAAAAATATTGCTCAACGCTGCGTTTGCAGACCTGGTGTTGAGCATATTGAGCGTGTATGTAGTGATAATAAATTACACCAACCCTACACCCCATAATCCCGGTACAGCCAATACCCGCCAACCAGCACCACAACATTCAGCACGATGCTAATAATGAAATATGTTCTGAATGGCTGCTTCTGGGTTTTGTGGCGAAAACACTGCTGCCCGGCAATCGCGCCCGGCCATCCACCAAGCAGGCCGAACGTCAGCAGGGTGGATTCCGGGATCCGGCTCCAGGCTTTACGGGCGGCTAATTTATCGATGCCGTAGATAAGCCAGGTTAGCACGTTCGCCAGCAGGAACCACATGGCGATGGAATTGGGCAGCAACAGGCTGCCGACGGCGGCAAGGGCCAGCAGGAAGTAACAAAAATAACCGAGCTTCATACGATATCAACAGCGCTTAGCGGTGGCAGAGACGGCAACTATACCTGGTTTGCTGGCTGGCGGTAAGACGCCGATTGTTAATCGCGACAGGTCGACAACTTTACCCCTCCGTTCCCTACCTGCAACCCATTTCCCGCGCCAACCTCCCCGGCTGCGTTTTTAGCGTTGTGGCAACGGCCGCCGGCAGTGCCGACCACAGCGTCAAATGCGGACTGGTGCGGCGCTCAATCTCTGCCACCGTCACCTGATGGTCGCAAAAATTAGCATCGCGCGGCGTTGCCTGGTCCAGCATGAATGCCGCGTACTGGCCGCTCTGTGGGCCGCTATCGAGGAAAATAATCTTCCAGTAACCGCTGGGGATCTCCACGCCCGGCGCGGCGGGCAGGGTGGCAATATGCCGTTCGAACAGCGGTCCGGTAACCGAATAAACCGCCGTCACCTCCGGGCGCCCGGCTAACGCGCGCTCCGCGTCTTCCAGCCGCGCCCATGCTCCCTGATTCAGCGCCGCTTCCTGCGGGGTGATATTCGACAGATAGTTCAGCGCAGGCCAGTCCTCCGCGCCGCCGAGGCTCGCCAGCGGTGCCTGATGGCCGCGATCGACCGCCAGTAAGGTGTTGGCCCGGCGATAGTCGGCGGGCGCCAGGGTATCGGCTGCGGGTAAATCGGGGTCCTGCTTCCACACTCTCTCACGGTTGCTGGCCTCGCTGGCACGGGTGATTTTATACGCTACCCAGTTGGCCAGTTTACGACTGGGGTTATTGTTCAGCGTGTAGGCCGCGCGGAAGAGCGTCTGTTGGCTGCCGCCGGTTGGGCAGCCAACTTCGCAATTATCCACCTTTGCTGTCGCGGCATGGCAGGGTGATATCGTATTCAGGGCAGAAAGTAATAACAGCAAAAATAAACAGGGTGGAAAAGGATTCAGGTTCATCGATAGCGCTCATTGAATTAAGGCCCACCTTTTCTCCGCGTGATAAATACGCAGCCAGGGTGAGCGGGAAAATCAATGAAGCTAAAGGGAATAACGTCGAGTGAAGGCCGATTGGCGCAGAGGATGAGATAATATGAGAGCGGGTGAGGGTTAAATGAGGTAATTGCTTGTGGGTCTAATAATTAAAAGGCCCGCCGGTGAAATACCAACGGGCCTGCCTTTACTTATTCTCCGCGCTTGCCCCGATGCCGGTACAACCACATCAGCTTATATGCCGCCGGAATGATAAACAGCGACAGCAGCGGCGCGGTGATCATCCCGCCAATCATCGGCGCGGCGATACGGCTCATTACTTCTGACCCGGCGCCGGTGCCCCATAAAATCGGCAGCAGGCCGGCGATAATCACTGCCACGGTCATCGCCTTTGGCCGCACGCGCAGCACCGCGCCCTGATACAGCGCCTCGTCGAGCTTATCGGCGCTGAAGGTCTGCGGGTTCTCCAGCGATGGCTCCGCCTCGATGGCGTGGCGCAGGTACATCAGCATCACCACGCCAAATTCTGCCGCCACCCCGGCGAGGGCGATAAAGCCGGTACCGGTGGCCACCGACAGATGGAATCCCATCCAGTAGAGGAACCAGATCCCGCCGACGAGGGCGAACGGCACGCTGGTGATAATCAGCAACGCCTCGCCGAAGCGGCGGAACGCCAGGTACAGCAGCACGAAGATAATCATTAGCGTCATCGGCACCATCAGCTTCAGCTTCTGATTGGCGCGCTCCAGCAGCTCAAACTGCCCGGAGTAGGAGACGCTGATGCCCGGCTTCAGCTTTACCTCTTTGCCGATGGCCTGCTGCAGATCGCGCACCACCGAGACCATATCGCGGTCGCGAGCGTCGATGTAGATCCAACTGGTCGGGCGGGCGTTTTCAGTCTTCAGCATCGATGGCCCGGTAACGACTTTAACCTCGGCGACGTCGCCGAGCACGATCTGCTGCTTCAACGGCGTAAGGATCGGCAGCTGGCGGAGGGTCTCCGGGCTGTCGCGATAGCTCTGCGGGTAGCGGATGTTGATCGGATAGCGCTCGACGCCCTCTACCGTTTCGCCAACCATCGCGCCTCCGATGGCGGACGAGACGAACAGCTGCACATCGCCGACGGTCATGCCGTAACGGGCCGCCTTCTCACGCTGAATATCAATGTTGAGGTAGCGCCCGCCGACCAGCCGCTCGGCTAATGCTGACGTGACCCCCGGCACGGTGCGCGCCACCACTTCAATTTGTTCGGCGATGGCGTCGATATCGGCCAGATTAGTGCCGGAAACTTTAATGCCGATCGGGCTCTTGATGCCGGTGGAGAGCATGTCGATGCGGTTGCGGATCGGCGGCACCCACAGGTTTGCCAGCCCCGGCAAACGCACGGTTTTATCCAGCTCCTCGACGATCTTCTCCATGGTCATCCCCGGTCGCCACTGATCCTGCGGCTTGAGCTGAATCGTGGTCTCTACCATCTCCAGCGGCGCCGAGTCGGTGGCGGTTTCGGCCTTGCCGGTTTTGCCGAACACCCGCGCCACTTCCGGCACCGTCATGATCAGCTTATCGGTTTTCTGCAGCATATCCGCCGCCTGCGCAGCGGAGATCCCCGGCAGCGTTGACGGCATATACAGCAGATCCCCTTCATTAATCTGCGGCAGAAACTCGCCGCCAACCCGGTTCAGCGGCCAAATTACCGTCAGGATCGACAGGAGCGCGATCAGCAGGGTAGTCTTCGGCCAGTGCAGTACCTTCAGCAGCAGCGGGTGATAAATGCGGATCAAAAAGCGGTTCAGCGGGTTGCTGTTCTCCGCTGGGATCTTGCCGCGGATCCAGAAGCCCATCAGGATCGGGATCACCACGATCGCCAGCAGCGCCGCCCCGGCCATCGACCAGGTTTTGGTGAAGGCCAGCGGGCCGAACAGTTTGCCCTCCTGGCCTTCGAGAGTGAAAATCGGGATAAACGACAGGGTAATGATCAGCAGGCTGATAAACAGCGCGGGGCCGACCTCCACCGACGCATCGGTAATGATTTTCCAGCGGATGTCGTTGCTTAGCTTCTCTCCCGGGTGCTGATGCTCCCACTCCTCCAGCCGCTTATGGGCGTTCTCAATCATCACGATGGCGGCATCGACCATCGCCCCCACCGCAATGGCGATCCCGCCCAGCGACATGATGTTGGCGTTGAGCCCCTGGAAATGCATCATAATAAAAGCGAAGCACAGGCCGAGCGGCAGCGAGATAATCGCCACTAGCGCCGAGCGCACGTGCCACAGGAACAGGGCGCAGACCAGCGCGACAACGATAAACTCTTCCAGCAGCTTGTAGCTGAGGTTGTCGATGGCGCGGTCGATAAGCTGGCTGCGGTCGTAGGTGGTAACCACTTCAACCCCTTCCGGCAGGCTGCTTTGCAGTGACGCCAGCTTCTCTTTGACCGCCGAGATCACCTCGCGGGCATTCTTGCCGGAGCGCAGGATCACCACGCCGCCGGCAACTTCGCCCTCGCCGTTAAGCTCGGCAATACCGCGGCGCATCTCCGGGCCGATCTGCACCCGCGCGACGTCGCCGAGATAGACCGGCACGCCGTTATCGCTGGTTTTCAGTACGATATTTTTGAAGTCGTCGAGCGTCTGCAGGTAGCCGCTGGCGCGCACCATATATTCGGCTTCCGCCAGTTCGACGGAAGAGCCGCCCGCCTCCTGGTTAGAGGCGTCCAGCGCCGATTTCACTTCACCGAGGCTGATGCCGTACTGGGTCAGCTTCATCGGGTCGACGACAATCTGGTACTCCTTGACCACGCCGCCCACCGAAGCAACCTCCGAGACGTTAGGAATGGTTTTTAGCTCATATTTTAAGAACCAGTCCTGCAACGAGCGCAGTTCGGCGAGGTCATGTTTGCCGCTGCGGTCGACCAGCGCGTACTCGAAGACCCAGCCAACGCCGGTGGCGTCCGGGCCCATTTCGGCGCTGACCCCGGCGGGCAGTTTGCCCTGCACCTGGTTGAGATACTCCAGCACCCGCGAGCGCGCCCAGTAAGGATCGGTGCCGTCTTCAAAAATCACATACACGTAGGAGTCGCCAAACTGCGAGAAGCCGCGCACCGTTTTGGCGCCGGGGACTGACAGCATGGTGGTGGTCAGCGGCCAGGTGACCTGGTTTTCGACGATCTGCGGCGCCTGCCCCGGATAGCTGGTTTTGACGATCACCTGTACATCAGAGAGGTCCGGCAGAGCGTCTACCGGGGTGTGGATGATGGTCCAGGTCCCCCAGATGCTGAGAAACAGCGCCGCCATCATCACCAGGAAGCGGTTGGCCACCGAGCGGCGGATAATCCATTCAATCATTGTTCCGTTCCTCAGTGCGCGTGGGCGGCAGGAGCCGTGACATCAGGAGCCTTCGCGCGCATGCGCTCCAGCGCGCCGGAGATATTGGCTTCCGAGTCGATCAGGAACAGGCCGCTGGCGACGACTTTTTCGCCCTCCTGCAGACCGCTGCGAATGGCCGTAACGCCATTGGATTCATGGAATGCCTGCACGATTTTCGGCACGAAGCGGCCCTCGTTATCTACGGTAATCACCCGCTGCTCGCTGCCGCTGTCGATCAACGCTTTTGATGGGATCAGCAACATTGGGGCGCTTTCGCTGGTCAGTTGCAGATAGGCGTTCATCCCCGGCTTCAGCGCTTCATCCGGGTTGTTGACCTGCAGGCGTAGCTGCAGGGTACGGGTGGCGCTATCGACGCTGGGGAGAATGGTCCATTTGTTGATGCTGAAGGTTTTGCCCGGCCAGGCGGGAACTTGAATGGCGAACTGCGAGGCGTCTTTAATTAGCCAGGCGATGGATTCCGGCACCGCCACGGTGACCCACACCGGGTCCATGCCCTGAATTATCGCCACCACATTATCTTTGGCGATATTCATTCCTGCGCGCAGATCGAAGGCGGTAATAACGCCATCGATCGGTGCTTTGAGAGTAAAGCGGGTCTGGATTTTACGCGTGGTTTTCAGGCGGCGGATATCGTCATCTGGCATTCCGGCGAGGCGTAGACGCTCAAGGATCCCCTCGACCTGCGTGGCGGTGCCCCCGGTCTCCTGCAATAAAAGATATTCGCTCTGCGCTTCCACCCAGTCCGGGATGGTCAGTTCGATTAATGGCGTGCCTTGTTTCACTTTGTCGCCGACGGTCAGCGGATAGACTTTATTAATAAAGCCCGCCGCCCGCGCCTGCATAATCACGTACTGGTACTCGTTATAGCTGATGTTGGCCGGGAAGGTCTGGGCGTAGCGCAGCGGCCCGCGGGTGACCGCGGCGGTTTTTACGCCGAGATTCTGGGTCTGCGTCGGGTCGATACGCACCCCCGGCGCACCGGCGGCGGCACTCTCCTCATCGGCGTATTTCGGCACCAGGTCCATATCCATAAACGGCGATTTACCCGGTTTATCAAAGCGAGTATTCGGGTACATCGGGTCGTACCAGAACAGCACTTTACGCTGCTGCTCGGCCGCCGGAGCGGCAGCGTGGGTCGGCGTCAGTCGGGTATACAGCGCCGCGGTAAGCGCGCCGCCAACCAGCATGCTGCCGAGGATCAGCGCCGTATTTTTCAGTGTCAGGGATGCCATGTGTCGTCCATTCAGTTGTTGAGGTAGGCTACCGTCGCCGGGCCGTTATTGGGCGCGGATATCCTGTAACAGCGACAGATTGCCCTGCTGAACGAAGGTGAAGTCCACGCTGTCGCCATCCTTCACATTGTTGAGCTGCGTCTGCGGGGTGATGGTGAAGCGCATGGTCATCGGCGGCCAGTTCACCGCCGGGATGGCCTCGTGGGCGATAGTGATTTTTTTACTATCCATATCAATGGCTTTAATGACGCCTTTACCAGTGATGCTTTGCGTCTGCGCGGCGGCGGGTTGTTCATGCATCGCCATGCCGGCGTGCGGTTCGGCAGCTTGGGCCGCGAACACTGCGCCAGAGAGCAGGGTGAACAGGGCGATTTTAGACAGTGAATTCATAATCAAAACTCCTCGGGTTATTCCATCCAGCCGCCGCCGAGAGCGGTGAACAGGGTGATTTCATTCGCCTGACGGGAATAGTTGAGTTCCAGCAGGGTTTGTCGGGTGGTGAAAATGTCGCGCTGGGCGCTCAGGACTTCGATGTAGCTGACCGCGCCGTGACGATAGAGCGCAGTAGCGCGCTGCAGGGTGATATTTAGTGAAGCGAGATAGCGCTGCTGGGCGGCAATCTGATCGGCCAGGCTTTGGCGCAGGGCCAGCGCGTCGGCCACCTCCTTAAAGGCGGACTGTATTTTTTGCTCATAGTTGACCACCTGCTGCTGCTGGCGGATTTCCGCCAGATCGAGGTTGGCCTGATTACGCCCGGCGTTGAAAATCGGCAGTTCAATTTTGGGGATGAAGTTCCACATCGCGCTGCCGGCGTTAAACAGGCTGGAGAGCTCGCTGCTGCTGCCAGAGAGCGAGCTGGTCAGGGTAATCGACGGGAAGAAGGCCGCCCGCGCGGCGCCGATGTTGGCGTTGGCCGCCAGCAGGCTGTGTTCGGCCTCTAAAATATCCGGCCGCTGCAACAGGATCTCTGAGGAGAGCGACGGCGGCAGGGTTACGCCTTTCAGGTCCACCGCGCTGCTGGCGCTATCGTCCGGCAGCCGTTGATAGCTGCCGAGCAGTAGCTGCAGGGCGTTATTGGCCTGCGCCAGTTGACCTTGCCGTTTGGCGATATCGGCGCGGGTGCTTTCGATCATCCCGCGCGCCTGTTCCAGCGCCAGCACGGTGGTGCTGCCGGTCAGCAGCTGCTTTTCAACGAAGGCGTAAGACTGCTGATAGTTCTGCAAGGTGTCGTTCGCCACCTGTAGCTGCGCCGCCGCCAGCCGCTGGTTGAAGTAGCTTTGTGAAACGTTAGCAATCAACAGGATATGCACCGCGCGCCGCGCCTCTTCGCTGGCGAAGAAGTTCTGCCGGTCGGCCTCGCTAAGGTTTTTCAACCGGCCAAAGAAGTCGAGGTCGTAGCTGAGATTCAAGCCGGCGGCATAATCGCTGCTGGTGGTGGTGTCGCCTTTGAGCTTGCCGCCATAGGTGGTGCTGCCGTCGCCGTTAAGCTGCGGGTAGCGGTCGGCGTCGGTCACCCGGTACTGGGCGCGGGCTTCCTGCACTTTCAGCGTCGCCATCCGTAGATCGCGGTTGTTGGTCAGCGCGGTACTAATCAGGCTTTTTACCTGTGGGTCGACGAAAAAGGTGCGCCAACCGGTCTCCTGGTAGCCCGCCGTCGTGGTAACCAGTTTGTTCTGGCTGAGAGAGAACTGCTGCGGTACCGGCGCGGCGGGGCGCTGGTAGTCCGGAGCAAGTGACAAACAGCCGGTTAAGGCGAATATCACGCTGAGAGTAAGAAGCTTTATTGGGCGCATGGCGACAGACGGTTTTCGGCGATTTATCAATGGCGGATACTTTACGCAGCGGGCTCTGTTCAACGCGTGACAGGAAAATGACAAAGCTGTCATTTTCCTGATATTTCATTGCTATCCGGAGGGGCTCCTCTAAAATTGAATACCCGCACAGAGCGCGCGTGAAGGAGCCAGCCGTGAAGATTTTGATTGTCGAAGATGAGAAGAAAACCGGGGAGTACCTGACCAAAGGGCTTACCGAAGCCGGATTCGTCGTCGACCTGGCCGACAACGGCCTTAACGGTTATCACCTGGCGATGACCAGCGACTACGATCTGCTGATCCTCGATATCATGCTGCCGGACGTCAACGGCTGGGATATCGTGCGCATGCTGCGCGCCGCCAATAAAGGGATGCCGATCCTGCTGCTCACCGCGCTTGGCACTATCGAGCATCGGGTGAAGGGGCTGGAGCTGGGCGCCGACGATTATCTGGTGAAGCCCTTTGCTTTTGCGGAACTGCTGGCGCGGGTGCGCACTCTGCTGCGTCGCGGGGCGGCGGTAATAGTAGAAAGCCAGTTTCAGGCGGCCGATCTCAGCGTTGATTTGGTGAGCCGCAAGGTGACGCGCGGCGCGACTCGTATCACCCTGACCAGCAAAGAGTTTACCCTGCTGGAGTTCTTCTTGCGCCATCAGGGCGAGGTGCTACCCCGTTCGCTGATCGCGTCGCAGGTGTGGGATATGAATTTCGACAGCGACACTAACGCTATCGACGTGGCAGTGAAGCGGCTGCGCGCCAAAATCGATAACGACTTCGAGCCGAAGCTTATCCAGACCGTGCGCGGCGTCGGCTATATGCTTGAGGTGCCGGATGGCCGCTAAGCGCCCCTTTTCGTTGGCCACCCGGCTGACCTTCTTTATCAGCCTCGCCACCATCATCGCTTTCTTTGCCTTCACCTGGATCATGATCCATTCGGTGAAGGCCCACTTTGAAGAGCGCGATGTTCACGACCTCAAGCAGCTAAGCACCACGCTTGAGACGGTGCTCAACCACGCCGACTATCCGCAGGAGCGGCGGCTGGAGATCTTAAAAAACGTGATTGGCGGCTACGCTAACGTCTTTATCTGTCTGGATGATGCCGAGGGCAATATCTTATTTCAGTCGCCAGACGGCCCGGAACTCAGCCATATTATGAGTACGCCGGGGCTGGCGATGAAGTTGCGCGATGGTAATGTGATTTCATGGACCGACCCGCAGCCGCGGGAAATGGTTCATGATAATCATAAAATGGAGACTCGCTCCTGGCGGCTAATCATGTTGCCGCTGGGCAAGCAGGCAGATGGCAAACCGGCCTGGCATCTGCTGATGGCCTTATCGATCGATTTTCACCTGCACTATATTAATGAACTCAAAGCGAAGCTGATTTCCGCGGCGTCGATAATCAGCCTGCTGATTATCGCCATCGTGCTGTTTGTAGTCTATCAGGGGCATAAGCCGATTCGCCAAATCAGCCGCCAGATCCAGAATATTACCTCGCGGGATCTTGATGTGCGCCTTGACCCGCAGGCGGTGCCCATTGAGCTGGAACGGCTGGCGCTGTCGTTTAACCATATGCTGGAGCGCATAGAGGATGTCTTTACTCGCCAGTCGAACTTTTCCGCCGATATCGCCCATGAAATCCGTACGCCGATTACCAACCTGGTCACGCAAACCGAAATCGCCTTAAGCCAGAGCCGCAGCCAGCAGGAGCTGGAAGAGGTGCTCTATTCCAATCTCGAAGAGTTCTCGCGCATGTCGCGGATGGTCAGCGATATGCTGTTCCTTGCCCAGGCGGATAATAACCAGCTGATCCCTGAACAGCGGGCGCTGGATCTGGCCGAGGAAGTGAATAAGGTATTTGAGTTCTTTGAAGCGTGGGCGGAAGAGAAAGAGGTGGCGCTGCGTTTTGTCGGTAGCCACTGCCGGGTGATTGGCGACCCGCTGATGCTGCGGCGGGCAATCAGCAACCTGCTGTCGAACGCGATTCGCTATACGCCGGCCGGGCAGGCGGTGACCATTCAGTTGAGCGAAAGCGCCGAGAAGATTCGCCTGGTGGTGGAGAACCCCGGCGCGCCGATTGCCGCCGCGCATCTGCCACGCCTGTTTGATCGTTTCTATCGCGTCGACCCCTCGCGCCAGCGCAAAGGCGAGGGCAGCGGCATCGGTCTGGCGATAGTAAAATCGATTGTCAGCGCTCACCACGGCAGCGTAGCGGTGCAGTCCGATCTGCGCTCCACTCGCTTTATTATCGTGTTGCCGAAATATGCGCAATAACGGCTGAAAGCAAGCGGGCAGCGCCAGGCGGCTGCCCGCAGTATTGCCGTTCTCTTACTCTTCGAAATACCAGTAGCCCTGATTAATCAGGCGCGTCAGTTCGCTAACGAACGCCGGATTTTTCAGGCCGCTGCCGAGCTCTTCTTGACCTAACGAGGTATAGCGACACAGCGCATCGAGCGCGCTGGCATCGGTGGTGTCGAGTTGTTCGCTATGCACGAAGAAGCTGTCGCCGATATGCAGAACGCGCAGGCCGCTCAGGCGAGAAAGCTTTTCCCCGCCCAGCAGCGCATCGACCACTTCCTCTTCTTCATATGCCGGTTCCGCCGGAGCAATATCCAGTTCGTGACGCGGCGTGGTGACGAAACTGCCGAACCACTGCTTGAAGTCTTCGGGTTGGCGAATCATGTCGATCATCATGTTGCGCAGACGGTCGAGTTCATATTCTTCAACCCGGCCCGGATGTTCGCGGCAGGTGAGATCCGGGTCGCTGTAGTGTTCGCCGCCGAGGTCGTTTTCCAGCACATAGTCGGCGAAGCTGCTGATCAGGTCGCGGCCGTTTGGCCCACGGAAGCCGACGGAGTAGTTCAGTGCCGTTTCGTGGGTCACTCCGTCGTGCGGGAATCCAGGCGGAATATAGAGGATGTCGCCCGGCTCCAGATCTTCATCAATAATCGGCGGGAACGGATCAACGTGCAGCAGCGCCGGATGCGGACAGAACTGACGCATCGGCAGCTTGTCACCCACGCGCCAGCGGCGGCTCCCCATGCCCTGAATAATAAAGACGTCATACTGATCGATATGTGGGCCAACGCCGCCGCCAGGAACGGAGAAGGAGATCATCAGATCGTCTAAACGCCAGTCCGGCAGTACGCGGAATGGGCGCACCAGTTCGGCGGCAGGCATATGCCAGTGGTTTACCGCCTGGGCCAGCAATGACCAGCCGTTTTCACCCAGCCCATCGAAATGTTCAAAAGGACCGTTGCTGGCCTGCCACTTACCGTTGACCAGGCTGACCAGCCGGCTATCGACTTCCGGTTCCATGGCTAACCCGGCCAGCTCGTCTGGCGTGATGGGGTCGATGAAGTTCGGAAACGCCTTCTTTAATACGACCGGCTGCTTTTGCCAGTACTTCTCTAAGAACTCGGGCCAGTTAATGTTGAGTTGATAAGCCATAGATTATTACCAGTAGGAAGAAACGGCTCTGATTATAGAAAGGAGGGAAAGCGTGGCGCTTTGTCATGGGTCAAGAGTGATGCTTAATTCACCATTAGCGTTATGAGGGCGTCGGCAGAGCGAGAAAAATCACTTTTTCGCAAAAAACGATTTTGACTGTAACTACGCTACAAGCCGCATAAACACTGGGTTTTCGCATTTATATATCAAGAAGGATAAACGTGAAAAGTGTAATTAATGAGCGCTTGATAAGTTTTTTGTATTTTAAGGCTTGCTATATCTCAGCAGCTCCCTATAATGCGCACCCACTGACACGGCAGATGTGAATCACTTCACACAAACAGCCGGTTCGGTTGAAGAGAAAAATTCTGAAA